>Ga0209602_1000224_pt1 | contig 55385 bp, 50 predicted proteins | sample COGITO_mtgs_1205_3_FD_184810 | JGI IMG/M metagenome (GOLD analysis project Ga0209602, IMG submission 184810) | Pelagic marine microbial communities from North Sea - COGITO_mtgs_120524 (SPAdes) (version 2) | ecosystem: Environmental > Aquatic > Marine > Epipelagic ...
TTGGCACCTCGATGTCGGCTCGTCACATCCTGGGGCTGGAGAAGGTCCCAAGGGTTGGGCTGTTCGCCCATTAAAGTGGCACGCGAGCTGGGTTCAGAACGTCGCGAGACAGTTCGGTCTCTATCTACTATGGGCGTTAGAAATTTGAGGGGAGCTGACATTAGTACGAGAGGACCGTGTCGGACGCACCTCTAGTGTACCTGTTGTGGCGCCAGCTGCATCGCAGGGTAGCTACGTGCGGTCGGGATAAGCACTGAAAGCATATAAGTGCGAAGCCCACCTCAAGATGAGATTTCTCTTAAGGGTCGTTCTAGATGAGGACGTTGATAGGCTACAGGTGTAAAGGCAGTAATGTCATAGCCGAGTAGTACTAATTACCCGTGGATTTTTCATCCAGATTGTTTTATGTTGCTTCCGATATGCCAAATTACCTTGTTAAAACTTGGTGGTTATCGCGTCGGGGATCACCTCTTCCCATTCCGAACAGAGTCGTTAAGCCCGATTGCGCCGATGGTACTGGTTAACCCCGGGAGAGTAGGTCGCCGCCAAACCTTTATAAAGCCTCACCATATGGTGGGGCTTTTTTATTTCCGTAATTTTGACCATGCACATGCGTCTTCTATTGCCAGTGTTTATCGGGATTTTAGGCGCGTTGGCTGCCTACGGTCAGGATGCCCCTGAACAGGCTGCGGCAGCCTCCGACACGGTTATAGTGTCTGACTTTTTTGGCAACGAACCCGATAGTAGTGCCGCACCAAAAGGGCAATTTGTGGAGAAGTGGTTCAGAATCCTATCCTATGGAGACTATTGGGGCTTAGAAACGGAGCTTCAATCGGTCCATTATCGAAATTACTTGAGTCGGACAGTGGTCCTGAAGGATTTAACGATAGGAACATTAGGGGCGCAGGGTGTACAGCTAGGTGTTCCGCAGGGAACCTGGTTCAGCGATTTCAATGCGGTGAAACAAGCGGGCTATTCCATTTATTTTAGAAAAGGCCCTATTCCCAGCGTAGAGTGGACCTACCAAAGCAGTCAAGGCCGTGGTCAGTATTTTGAATTGAATGCGACGGCGCCGCAATCCGCCAATAAACATTGGAATGTCCATTACGGACGTTTGCAAGCACAAGGGCAGCTGTATAATGAACGCTACGGGGCGGATCAACTTATTGTGATGCATGAAGCCCGTGACAGTGCTGGAACCTGGGAGTTCAAAGGGAATATAAGCGCAATACAAGGCACTCGGAATGAAACGGGCGGGGTGGAAGATCCAAGCGTTTTGACGGAGTCGACGGCTTTTATGGCCAATAGAGCCCTGGTCCCTACACGCTGGACTTCGGCAAAATCCCATGCTACGGAAATCGGTGGCTGGGCGACCCTTATGCTGCATTCCAAATGGTTGATCGCCTATTCTGGGGAGGAAAAGATGCGAAGTTTTCAGGGACCCACTAGCGGCTTTGCGGACACACTCTCGTCACGTACACATGATGTATCTCTGGGCCGCCTCAACGGAAAGTGGGGCTATAGTTCAGTGCGAGTGGGGCTTCTTGGACGTGGACAATATGTGAGCGACTCCAATAGTTCTTTTGGGGTGACTTGGGACCCTTATTTACAACTCACAATTCGGTCGTCGGAAGTGAAGTACCATGTCGCTTCAGGCAATTATGTAGTGGCTTTAAATCGTGTCCTGTATACTCCCATTACTTTGAGCGCAGAACGTAAGTACGCGCCCTTTTGGTCGGGTCAGGAAGTGCTTCAACCTTCCAGTATGTCCGTATCCATACCTAAGCGGCTTAAAGAGACATGGCTCAACCTCCAGTACCATAGATACAGCGAGCGGAACCTCTTGGTGGCACAAAGCGCGACGGACGTTGGAGTGTGGACGGCGACTCCCGCCAGCCAATTGGTGTGGGCCACCTGGACGGGCCCTTGGTCTTTGGCTCCTACAGGGAAGGACGCCCATTTGAAGTTTACAGCCACTTTCACGTGGACTTCAGCGCCTGAGCTTATGATGCCTCCTTTGAGGCTTAAGGCGGCTTGGGACCGTCAGTGGAATATCAATCCGAATACGCAATTTTTCATCGCGTTGGAGGCCATTGGCTGGGCGGGTTCCTGGGCGCGTCCCGTCTATGTGGCCGAACGCGGGCAGTTTGCCTATTCGCCCAACTCGGGCAGCATCGCGCCCAACGGGATTGTTACGCCGCTGGCGGGCATTCGGTTCAAGAAAGAGGCCGAATTCTTGGTGAAATTCCAAAACGCCAACCAAGGATGGATCCCAAACACCATCTTCTTGGCGGAAAACTACCCAGTAGCCGCAGCCGCTGTCCTTTTTGAAGGACGCTGGCGCATGTTCAATTAAGCCTTTTTCGTTGCCTAGCCCCTAGAATACGGGGTAATCGTCGTCCATGGGATCGACCTTGCCAGAGAAGGCGTCGTTGGCCGCGGCGTTCATCTTGGATTCAAAAACGGTGGGCATGCCGCTGCCCGCACCGTGATGATCTAAATTGGAGAATTTGGCCATGGTCGCTTCAAATTTCAACCGGACATTCTCCAAAGATCCATTTCTGTGCTTGGCAATGATGAGTTCGGCTTGGCCATCACAGGGTGTGCCATCGTCATCCCATTCATGAATTTGGTAGTATTCGGGCCGGTAGATGAAGGACACGATATCGGCATCTTGCTCAATGGCCCCGGATTCGCGTAGGTCAGAAAGTAAGGGTCGCTTACTGCCACCTCGGGTTTCGACCGCACGGCTCAACTGGGACAATGCGATTACGGGAATTTCCAATTCTTTGGCGATGCTCTTCAGCGAGCGCGAAATCGTCGAAATTTCTTGCTCTCGGTTGCCTCCTGGTTTACTCCCGCCAGCAGTCATGAGTTGCAGGTAGTCAATGATGATTACCCCCACCTTGTGCTGAGCGACAAGTCGTCGGCATTTGGCCCGCAAGTCAAAGACAGAGAGTCCAGGGGTGTCGTCAATGTAAATGGGCGCATCCTCTAGGCGCTTCACCTTGGAGGTGAGCTGTTGCCATTCGGTGGTATCGAGATTTCCCTTTCGGAGCTTTTCCGCCCCAATGCCTGTTTCGGACGAAATCAGACGTGTGATCAGCTGAACGGAGGACATCTCTAGAGAGAAGACGCCTACAGGAATTTGATGGTCGATGGCCATGTTTCGAGCCATGGAGAGGACCAGAGCGGTTTTACCCATACCTGGGCGGGCCGCAATGATGATCAAGTCGGATTTTTGCCACCCTGAGGTGACGCGATCCACTCCGGTAAAACCAGAGGGCACGCCAGATAATCCTTCGCGCTTAGAAATTTCCTCAATGCGATTGACCGCTTGCTTTACGAGTTCATAGGAGCCCTCATAATTCTTCTTTAAGTTGCCTTGCGAGACATTGAAGAGGTTTTGTTCTGCTTTGTCGAGCAATTCCAACACGTCGTTGGTTTCATCGTAGGCTTCTTCAATCATCTCGTTGGAGATGCGAATAAGCTCCCGTTGAATATGCTTTTGCACAACAATTCGAGCGTGAAACTCTATATGCGCAGAGGATGAAACTCGGTTTGAAAGTCCGATGAGCTTGGATTCTCCACCTACTTTATCCAATTTACCTTCTTTCCGGAGTCGTTGGGCGACAGTCAAAATGTCGATAGGTTCCGATTCTCCAAAAAGGTGGGTGACCGCTTCAAATATGTGCTGGTGAGCCTCTACATAAAAAGATTCTGGCGCTAAAATGTCGACGACTTTGGTTAACGCATCCCGATCGATCATTAAAGCCCCAAGTACGGCCTCCTCCAACTCAATGGCTTGAGGGGGAATTCGGCCGATACCCCCCAAAGGGAGGGTCGGGCTATCCCGCCGAGTTCGTGCAGTGTTGGAGGCTAGAGGTTCCATCGTTATTTCGCCATGCTTTCTTCGTAAACGCCCATGCTGCAAAATTTGTCTATGCGTGCTGCAACCAATTCCTTGGCTGGGACATCCTTGAGTTCGCGGTACATGCGCAGAATTTCGCGGCTCAAAATCTTGAACATCGCTTCAGGATCTCGGTGTGCTCCCCCTGCAGGCTCTTCGATGATGCCATCGATGAGGCCATTTTTAAGCATGTCGGGGGCGGTTAGTTTGAGTGCCTCTGCAGCGGTTTCTTTGAAATCCCAGCTGCGCCAAAGGATGGAGGAACAGGATTCGGGGCTGATGACGGAATACCACGTGTTCTCGAGCATCATGACCCGGTCTCCCACGCCAATGCCCAGTGCACCTCCGGAGGCTCCTTCACCAATAATAATGCATAGGACGGGCACCTTTAGGCGTGCCATTTCCAATATGTTGCGGGCGATAGCCTCCCCTTGCCCGCGCTCTTCTGCTTCCAGGCCAGGGAAAGCCCCTGGAGTATCAATGAGCGTGACGATGGGGCGGCCAAATTTCTCCGCTTGCTTCATGAGGCGCAAGGCCTTGCGATATCCTTCGGGGTTGGCCATTCCAAAGTTGCGCAACTGGCGCATCTTGGTGTTTACCCCCTTTTGTTGACCCACAAAGAGGAAACTCTCGTCCTCAATTTGCCCCCAGCCACCAATCATTGCCTTGTCGTCTTTGACGTGACGATCGCCGTGCATCTCAATGAAATCGCCGTGCGTCATCGCTTCAATGTAGGCCAAGGTATAGGGCCGGCCGGTGTGACGGCTCAGTTGGACACGCTGCCAAGGGGTTAAAGATGCCTTGATGTCCGCTTGTGCTTGCGCCAACTTGACTTCTAATTCGGCGAGGCTCTCAGACATATCGACACCACTCTCCGCTTGGAGGGCATGGGCCTTGGCAATTTGCTCATCTATTTCCTGAATGGGGGCTTCAAAATCGAGGTAATCCATACTTTTTGGGCAAGAGTTCAAACTTACACATTCCCCCGGGGACATCTTTGAAAATGTGGAAAACTTACGCGGCTTTTCGGCGCTTCCGACGCTTGATAAAGGCATCGCCCATGAGCATCGTGAGAATCATCGCCACGCCTAGATAAAATCCGGGAGTCATGGCTTCAGATTGTCCAAAAAGGAAGAGGGCAATGAGGATGCCATAGACAGGCTCCATCGCGATGGTCAGCATCACCGTGAAAGGGGACAGGTAGCGCATGATTCGAACGGACTGCACAAAAGCGAAGGCGGTACAAAAGGTCGCCAAGATGATCAAATAAACCCAATCCGTGCCCGTTGGAGAAAGGATGGATGGGGTGAGTTCCCCTTGACTAGCCAAGTACAGACTCAGCATGATCACGCCCATGCTCATTTCCCAAAACGAGATGTCCAAGGGAGTCATGCGCTGAACGATTCGTCCATTCATGACTGAAAATAAGGCACTTAAGATAGAGCTTGTCAAACCTACGAGGATCGCAGTTTGGTGTCCCTCCACGGATCCAAATAGCAACATCATCCCGGCGACCACGCCGCCGCCCAAGAGAATTTCGGCTGGAAGAATCCGGCGCTTAAAAAAGAGGGGCTCTAAAAGGCTGGTAAAGAAGGGGCCCGTGCTCAAGCAGGCCAGCGTCAAGGAGACGTTGGAGAGCTTAATCGCGTGGTAGAAGGTGATCCAGTGAACCACAATAATCGCAGAATTCAGGACCAAGGGCGCCAGGAGGTCGCGCGGAGGAATCACGATGCGTCGACGGGTCAGCCCGGCAAAAAGTATCATACATAGGGCGGCCAGGGCAATCCGGTGCCATACCAGGGGGAGAGCCTCCACGTGGATGAGCTTACCCAATGCGCCCGTGAAGCCCCAAATCAGGACAATAAAATGCATCCAGAGGTGGTGCACCCAGATGGGTGAATCGTCGGTCGGTCGGAGGAGAGACATATCCGTTATTTAGCCGCTCGAAGGTAGAGGACTGCCCCCAATAGGGCAAAGAGGATATTCGGGAGCCAAATGGCTAGCCAAGGACCAATGGCCGGTGAGCTAACAAAGATGTTGCTGAGCTGCATGACAAAGATGTAGGTGACTGCTAAAAGCAGGCCTAGCGCGATTTGGGCGCCGATCCCCCCCCGCTTTTTTTCCGAGGCCAAACTGACCGCGATGAGGACCAAAATGAAGGCAGAGAAGGGATAGGCGGTCCGACGGTGCCATTCCATTTCGTGGTAAATCACGGCCTCGGAGCCACTCAAGCGTTCTTGCTGGAGGAAACGCCATAGGGCGGGGGAGGCCATGGTGGCGGTGCTTCGCAAGTCCGGAGCAATGGTGCTCGGCCCAAATGTAAAGGCCGTGTCCAAGCGGCGACCTTGAGAGAGGGCTTGGATCCCTTGGGCATCCCAGCGCCGGCGCACCCAATTGTCCAACTGCCAAACGCTCCGAACCGTGTCAAAGCGGACAAAGTCGCACTGGAGCTTTTCGCGCATGCGGAGATCGTCAAAGATCTCATAAGTGAAGTGGTAGCCGCCGAGACGCTCGGGACTCCAGGTTTCGACATACACGAAGTGGCCCGGCAGGACCTGGCGGTGGATGTTGATGGGGCGAGACGGGGTGATGTCTTTGATGTACGTGTCCTCGAAATGAATCCGGCGGATGTTGGTGGTCGGAATGATGAAGTGGCTTAGCAAGGCCGTCGTTCCAAAAACGACCGCTGCCCCGTAGAGGTAGGGTTTGAGCAGGCGCGGAAACGACACACCTCCGGTGAGGGCGGCGATGATTTCCGTTTGGTCCGCCATGCGCGCCGTGAAAAAGATGGTGGACAAGAAGACAATGAGCCCACTGAAGGTGGTCCCATAGTAGGCAATGAAGTTGACATAGTAGTCCCCCAAGATGGTCTCGACGGTGGCGCCTTGACTGATGAAGTTGTCCAATTTTTGGCTCACGTCAAAAACCACCGCAATGAGCATGACTAAGCCCATGAACAAGGCAAAATTCCCCAAGAATTTGAAGAATATGTATCGTTCGAGGCGGTTCATCATGGCAGGTTAGAGGCGGTTTTGGAGTCGGGGCACCAGGGTATTTTTCCAAGCGGCAAAATCGCCCGCCACAATGTGCTTTCGGGCCTCTTCGACCAGCCAGAGGTAAAAACGCAGGTTGTGAATGCTGGCAATCTGCTTCCCGAGGGCCTCGTCCGCCATGAAAAGGTGCCGCATGTATGCTTTGGTGTAGCGTTGGTCCACGGAAGCATCACCCTGAGGATCCAAGGGGCTAAAGTCGTCGCGCCATTTTGCGTTCCGGAGATTGATAATGCCCTCCGAGGTAAAAATCTGGCCATTCCGGGCGTTGCGGGTGGGCATGACACAATCAAACATATCTACGCCTAACGCAATGTTTTCCAAAATATTGGCTGGGGTGCCCACCCCCATGAGGTAGCGGGGCTTGTCGGCGGGGAGAATTTGGCAAACCTCCTCAGCCATGGCATACATTTCCTCCGCGGGTTCCCCTACGGATAGCCCGCCAATGGCATTGCCCCAGGCATTCTTAGAGGCGATGTACTCGGCGGATTCACGCCGCAAATCCGAATAGGTGGACCCTTGGACGATGGGGAAGAGTGCCTGGTCAAAGCCGTAGAGGGGGGAGGTAGCGTCCCATCGGGCGATGCACCGATCGAGCCATCGGTGTGTGCGTTCCATGGCCTCCCGGGCATAGGGTTTGGCACAGGGGTAATCCGTGCATTCGTCGAAGGCCATGACGATGTCCGCTCCGATTTGGCGTTGAACGTCCATGACCGATTCCGGAGTGAAGAGATGGCTGCTACCATCGATGTGTGATTGAAATTTGACTCCTTCTTCCGTGATTTTTCGGATGTCCTGTAAGCTGTGCACTTGAAAGCCCCCACTGTCGGTGAGCATAGGGCCATCCCAGGTGGTAAAGGCATGCAAGCCGCCGGCCTTCTCGAGGATGTCGGTACCGGGGCGCAAGTATAAATGGTACGTGTTTCCTAGCACAATGTGGGCCCGGATATCGGTCTTGAGTTCATGCGGATGAACCCCTTTGACCGTGCCGAGGGTCCCTACCGGCATAAAGATGGGGGTGGGGACTTCGCCATGGGCGGTGTGCAGGCGGCCAGCGCGCGCGGAACTGCCCGGATCGTGGGCGTCGACATCAAAAAGCATAGGGCAAAATTAGGCCTTTCCTTTGGACTACTTTTGTGCCAAGATGAGCACTGTCATGTTTTTACAATCGAGCCAAGCGGTCTTGTCTTCCCAGACCATGACGGCCTTGGCGGCCATCTTCTGGATTTCCCTAGCTGTCCTGGCGGTGGGTTGCTGGGCCCTGTTTCAATTGACGGGTCTTTGGTCCCATTGGAAGAAGGCCCCTGGCCAGGGTATCGCCCCCGAATCCTGCTCTTTAATGATCGTTGGCCGGCATGATGTTGAGGGGTTTGAGCGTTGGATACATGCATCTATGTCGGCCTTTCCAGGAATGGAAATCCTGGCGGTCGATAACCAAAGTGAAGACGAGACCCCCAATGCCTTGGAGGCGCTGAAGCGAAAATACCCCCGCTTGGTGGTCGTGACCATACCCCCCTCGGAGCGTTTTTGGAGCACCCGGAAGCTTGCCCTGACGTTGGCTGTCAAAGCTGCTCATGGCACCCATGCATTGTGGGTGGATACCGCCTGTGCGTTGCCGGATGATTTGGCGGCTTGGCAGCGCAGTTTGACCGCCCCCATGCGCCGGGGAAAAGTGGTGGGAACATTTGCCTCCGTGACGGTACCGAAAGAAAGCAAACTCGCAGTCCGCATGCAGGCTTTAGGTCACAATGCGTGGGCAGCGATTCGCTGCAGTCTGCGGCTCCCCCTGATGGCATCAGGTATACCCTCGGGCATGGTTCCCGTCAATTTTGCCTTTGAAATCGCCCGCTTCTTTGAAGTCAAGGGCTACCTCTCCAATATGCATTTGGATGGAGGAGAAGCAGAGTTTTTGTTGGGAGATATCGCCGCAAACGGTCACGTGGTCCCGGTGGTGCACCCCCACGCCATCCTCCGGCGCACCTGGGTGGAAAGAAAAGATGCCAAAATGCGCGCACACCGTGCCTCTGTAGAACGATTTGCCCCCGCACGGTATGCGGTCCTTTTGTTCCTTTTGGATGCTGTGGCTGTGGCTGCAGGTCTGCATATGGGTCTGTTATGGATGACGATGGAGGATCTGGGCTACCACCCCGCCCATTATCCCGCCCATGTGAAATTTGTTATGAGTCAATTCCAAGCGGTTATCACTTTGTATGTGCTGATTCAAATCGTTTGGACGGCCTATGCGACGGCCTGGTCGAGAAGACTTGGATTTGGGTATCTCGGACTTCTATCGCCCCTCTGGCTGCGCATCCACCTCTTGTCCCGCATTTTAACTGCATGGAAAAAATGAACCCTCCCGAACAATGGGCTTCGGCCTTCCCTTTTTTGACCCCTGAGGCCATCGCCTTGATGGAACAGTTACCGCCCCTGTATGCGGAGTGGAACGCCCAGATCAATGTGATTTCGCGCAAGGACCAAGATGGTATTTGGGTGCGACACATCATGCATTCGCTGTGTCTGGGGGGCATCATGCCTCACCGTCCCGGCCTGCTTGTTCTCGACGTGGGTACCGGAGGAGGATTCCCCGGGATACCCTTGGCGATTGCCTTTCCGAACATTCATTTTACCCTTGTGGATTCTATTGGGAAGAAAATCAAGGTGGTCCAAGCGATTGTCGATGCGTTGGGTCTGACCAATGTCACGGCTTTACACGCTCGGGCAGAATCCGTCCAGGGTCCTTTTGATGTGGTGGTGACGCGGGCAGTGGCCTCAGCGGCGACTCTCCGCAGTTGGGTGCGTCACGGTTGGAGCAAAAATCCGAATGCCGCGATCTACGCCCTCAAGGGGGGTGACCTTCATGAAGAGCTTTCTGGAATCAAAGCCAAGTTATTCCCGATTTCCGACGTGCTGTCCGGGGAATTTTATGAGACCAAATACGTGGTTCGTATTCCGGCCAAATAGGAAAGATGTTGCGCGATTTTCCGAGAACGAGACGGAAATAAAAAGGGGATCCAAAAGAATGGATCCCCTTTTTTTCATGGTCAGGATGTTGCTTAGCCCATGAAGGGATAGCGGTAGTCGGTAGCAGGAATCAACGTCTCCTTGATGGTTCGGGGAGAGACCCAACGCAACAGGTTGAGCACCGAGCCCGCCTTATCATTAGTTCCCGATCCTCGTGCCCCGCCAAAAGGTTGCTGACCCACGACGGCTCCGGTAGGCTTGTCATTGACGTAGAAATTACCTGCGGCAAAAGTCAAGGCCTTTGTGGCTTCATCGACCGCATGGCGGTCCGTGGCGAATACAGCTCCCGTGAGGGCATATTCCGAGGTGGCATTCACGAGGGAGAGCGTTTTGGCCCAATCGGCATCCGCGTAGACATAAATGGTCAAAACGGGGCCGAAGATTTCTTCGCACATGGTGCGGAAGGAAGGATTGGTGGTGACAATGACTGTTGGGGCGATGAAATAGCCCTGGGATTTGTCATAGGTGCCACCTGCAATAATTTCGGCATCCGACTGTCCCTTCGCGTAATCAATGAATTGGGCAATTTTATCGAACGCGCGCTCGTCGATAACGGCGGTGATAAAGTTTGTCAGATCACCCGGGCTGCCCATTTTAAAGCTCGCCAAATCCGCGAGGAGGTGGGTTTTGACATCCGTCCAAAGACTTTCGGGGATGTAGGCGCGCGAGGCGGCAGAACATTTCTGTCCTTGGAATTCAAAGGCGCCGCGGGTCAATCCGGTCGCCACCTGCTTGGCTTCCGCGGAAGGGTGGGCGATGACGAAGTCTTTGCCGCCCGTTTCGCCAACAATTCGGGGATAGGCTTTGTAGCGGTCGATGTGGCTGCCAATTTCTTTCCACAGATGCTTGAACACCGCCGTGGATCCGGTAAAGTGCAGTCCGGCGAAATCGGGGTGCTTGAAGACCACCTCGCCAAATTCGGGACCATCCATGTAGACCAAATTGATGACGCCATCGGGCAAACCGGCCTTTCGGAAAATCTCCATCACAACCCAGGCCGAATACACCTGGCTATCCGCAGGTTTCCACACGACAACATTGCCCATTAAAGCGGCCGAGGCGGGCAGGTTGCCCGCGATGGCCGTGAAGTTGAAGGGGGTGATGGCTACGACAAAGCCCTCCAACGCACGGTATTCCATGCGGTTCCAAATGCCGGGAGCACTGATAGGCTGCTCTGCGTAAATTTTCTCCATGAAGTGCGCATTGAAGCGCAAGAAATCGGCGAACTCACAGGCCGCGTCAATTTCGGCCTGGAACACGGTTTTGGACTGGGCCAACATCGTGGCAGCGTTGATGGTGGCTCGGTAGGGCCCCGCGACGAGGTCTGCGGCCCGCAAGAAGATGGCCGCGCGCTCATGCCAGGGCATGGAGGACCAGCTGGCGTGTGCCCCCAATGCGGCGTCGACCGCCGCCTGGGCATGTTCTGCGCGGCCATAGTGGTAGTGGCCGATCACATGCTGGTGGTCATGCGGAGGCCGGCAATCTCGTACGTCTCCCGTGCGAATTTCTTCTCCATTGATGAACTGCGGGATATCCACTACGTCATCGTACATCGACTTGTACCGCGAAATCAACGTGTTCCGATGCTCCGTACCCGGTGCATACGTCAAAATGGGTTCGTTGATGGGGGTGGGGAGTTGAAACATTCCGTTGGACATAGCTATAGATATCGATTAATTCAAAGGTTGATCAGGTCAAAGGTCGGACTCTGCGGTCGGTTCTCGAAGGATTTCTATGATTTCTCCCGTTCGGGTCAGCCGAATCCCTGTCAAACCTCCGCCTCGCCAGGCTCCCGTGTCGATGCACCACGCATGCGAGTCTGCAAAATACCGAGGCTGAAAATCCTCTTGGACCACATGCCCAAAGATTTGAAGTTTCCCCACATCCTTGAGAGGCGACCGGTTGTGAAGCACGCCCCGGGAGGAATCCGGATTGAATGGGTCCCGGGCATGAAGAGAAATGCCCGCATGGGTGATTAAAACGTACGGATTTTCCCATTTGATCGGCCAATGGCCCATCCATTGAATCATGCGCTTGAACGGGATGCCTCGCTTGAGCATATCGCGCTTGAGCTTTAGTAAATAAGGGGGCTGATCGTCCAGTCGAACCGCCTCAGCGGCCATGTGTTCGTGGTTGCCGCGAAGCAAGAAGACGGAATAAGGAAATTCTTTCTGCAGTTTGCGCAAATACTTCACCGTCTTCCCGCTGTGACGTCCCTTATTGATGACATCACCGACCAAGATGAGAAACTCATCCTGCGCATTCCAATGGCGTTTCACGAAGGCCTTCAGCGTATGGACGCAGCCATGTACATCGCCCACCACCAGAAGATTCATGTTAGTAGGGCTTAAGTGTTGAGCATCACGGGCATGACGAGCATCAAGACCTCCTCGCCGGCGTCTAATCCCCCTTCAGGCAAGAGGATGCCCGCACGGTTGGGGGCCGAAAGCTCGACCGCAACCTCATCCGATTCTAGATTCCCGAGCATCTCACCGATAAACCGGCTGTTGAAACCGATCTCCATGTCCGACCCTTCGTAGTTGCAGCCCAAGCGTTCGTGCGCCTTGTTGGCGAAGTCCAAATCCTCTGCCGAAATATGCAGCTCATTTCCGGCTACTTTCAGACGGATTTGATGGGTGGTTTTGTTGGAAAAGATGGATACACGCTTGACAGAGCTCAAGAATGCCCCGCGATCCACGACTAAGCGGTTGGGGTTATTCTTAGGGATGACGGCCTCAAAATTGGGGTATTTGCCGTCGATGAGACGGCAAATCAAGGTCACACCGTCATAGGTGAATTGAGCGTTTTGCTCGTTATACGCTACTTCTACCTCGTTGTCGCCGGTCCCCAAGGTGGCCTTTAACAAGTTGAGGGGCTTTTTCGGAAGAATGAATTCGGCGGTGGCGGGAGCCGAAAAGTCGTTTCGGCGATAGCGCACGAGCTTATGCGCATCGGTGGCGACGAACGTCAGTCCATCGCCCGTGAACTGGAAGAACACCCCGCTCATGACGGGGCGGAGGTCGTCATTCCCTGCGGCGAATAGGGTTTTGTGAATCGCGGTGGAGAGCACGTGGGCGGGAAGGTTGACACGGTCCGCGCCATCGAGCGAAGCTGCCTTCGGGTATTCCGCTGCGTCGACGTAGGCCAGCGCATATTTCCCAAAATCGCTACTTACTTCGAGCGCATGGCTTGCCGGATTGAGGGTGAAGGTCAAGGGCTGTTCGGGAAAGCTCTTGACGGTGTCCAACAGCATGCGTGCGGGAATGGCTGCCGTGGTCGATTCGGACGAATCCACCGATAAATGGGTGGTCATCGTCGTTTCTAGGTCTGACGCCGTAATCGTTAATTTCCCAGGGTCCAGGTGAACTAAGAAATGGTCCAAAATGGGCAACGTATTGTTGCTCTGGATGACGCCACTCACCGTCTGGAGGGCGCGCAAAAGTTGGCCGCTAGATACAATAAACTTCATACTGCAAAGTAATTAGTCCTGCATTTGTGCGGGGTCGCCTTTTGGTAAAAATGCGCGAAAACTTTTCAACACATGTTGAAGACCATAGCGCTGTGTCAGAACGAATCGTCCGTCACTCATCAGCGCATAAAATCGATCCGGATCCCATTGTTCAGGTTGCCCATTCTCGTCCAGAATATCCGGGCCTCCAGGAATATGGAAAAGGCGCATTTCTGCTTCTTCCCCATCGGAATATTGGACGGTCACACGCGCCACCGGTTGGGTATTGGCGATCGAATCCTTTTTGGCCCAAACGATGTCCGTCGGAATGATCATGCCTTCGTATTGCGCTTGGTGAATGGCTTTGTACAGGGCCTGGCTCGTCATAGGGTCCGCAGGCATACCTGAGCCGCTGCCCCCCACGAGGGTGAATTGCGCCCCGTTGCGCTGTACTTCCAAGAACGCGGAGTCGGGGTAGACAAGGGTTACGGCAGAAATTTCTCCGGGATAGGGCCAAAGCTCTCGGGTGCGCCATAGGTCTTCACGGAGGAAGAAGCGGCTGGACAGGTAGCCATTAAATCCCGGCAGGTACGTGGCGACCGGGGTTTCATAGCCATCCATGAGCATGTAGGTGCCGAGCATGTCGGGGGTTTCCGTACCTACAATAAAAGACTTGACCAAGTTTTCCCCTTGGTAGACCTCGACTCGCTTGCCATAGGTGGCCATCGCGCTCAAAATTGTCTTTTGGGCGGCCGCTTGAGGGAAGTTGCGAAGTCGAATTCGGTACAAGGTTTCCAGGATAACTTCGATGGCATCCTGTCGAACGATATATTGGCCATTGACCAACCATTGCACACCTTTTCGCTCTAACGTGGCGGTGTCGGGGCTTTTGTCCCAAATGACAATGCGCGTTACGGCAGCCGTGTCCGGAACGGCAAAATCATAGAGCCCCTCATCAACTCCTTGATTGGCCACGACTTCGCGAACGAGCAAACCAGCTAAGGTGAGTAGAACTCCTCCGGCGAGGACATAGGACCAACGAATTTTCATGAGATTGTCGAATTATGTGCGTAAAAACGGCGGCGCAGCGTGCGGTAGAGGGCCCCGAGGACTACAACGAGGGCGAGCGGAGCCAATGCATTGCCCCATTGCCACGCCCATCGGTGGGCATTCGCCCGCGGGCTATCCAAGAGCCGTAAAGTGACATCACGTCCGCGAACCGCGATCAACCCCGAGCCATCCAACATGTAGTCGACGGCATTGAGCAGGAAGTCCGCATTGCCAAACTGTTGGCCTGTAAACTGATCAAAGCCCAAGGGAAGGGGCGCTCCGCGCGGTAAGTCGGCCCGTACGACGTTGCGCTGATTTTTCATGAAATCTCCATCCGATAGGACGAGTAGTTTGGCATCCGTAGCCGCTGCCTTGGGGGGTGCGACGTCGGTTTTGGGCGAAATGCGGTTGGCGTAGTAGGAGGGCAGGGCGCCTTCGAGCAAGATGCCGGCAGCCAGATGACCCTCTTGGAAGAGTGCCTGGTTGGGGTCCGCGTACAAAGTGGCTAAGCCTACGCTGCCTGGGGTGGGCTGACGTCGGGTATAGGGCGAAGTCAGCAACAAAGGAGTTTTCACGACCCCGGGTGCGCGGACGGTGTCCATGGACGTAGCAAACTCCATGCGTACCGCGTTGAGATTTCGGGCAATGGGATGGTCGGTCTGCGGTAAAAAGAGGGGGAAGTATACCCAGGGACGAACTGAGCGGCGGTCATTCACGCCCGCGCACACCATATCTTGGATGAGGGAGGTATTAATTCGCGTCCCGTAGGCAAAGAGTTGATCACCCAGACCAATGGCGTCCAAGATGGGGTAGGCCAAGAATTCAGGGGCATAGCTCAGCGAGTCCATCTCGGCGTAGACCGCATCGATCATGAAAATGCCTCGGCCATTGTTCATCAGGTATTGGTCAATCAACCAACGGTCCAAGTCCGAGAATGAAGCACGAGGCTTTGCGAGGATGATGAGGTCATAGCTATTGAGTCGGCGGACCTGAAGACCCAGGTCGGCCTGTCCAGTGAGACTATCCAATGGAAATTCTCGAAGGTTGAAGCGCTCGACGTCGTAGGCTTTGGCCACAGAGGCTTCCCAGCTGGCTGTTTCCACCGCGGAGAGTTCACCATGACCCTCCAAGATGGCAATACTTGGCCGATGGGTACTCGTCAGGCCCTTTAAGGCGCTAGCCAGGGTGTATTCCAGATTTTGGATGGAGGCGTTGATTTGCGCTTCGGGCGCGGTGGCAAATTGCTCCAGCAAGAGTGAAATACTCCATTCTTTGTCTTGGTAGGTGGCTACGGCGCCGGGGAAAATTTGCTGTTGTTTGACCCCATCGGCCTCTTGGACTTCAATTTGAATCGCATTTAAGCCCGCGTTGCGGAGCTGCTGATAGGTATCGCGCCGAGCTTGGGGATCAGGGTTTTCGGAGGGATTGATAAAGACGTACTGGATATTGCCGTTGCGGGCTCGGAATTCATCCAGCATCCGGCGGGTTTCCTCGCGAAGGCGCTGAAATCCCGAGGGAAAATCCCCATCTAGATACAAGGTGATCAAGAGCGGATCTTCGACGCGGTCGATGAGGTCGAGTGTGTTCTCGTTGAGGCTAAACCTTTGGTCTTCGGTCAAGTCGATCCGGAAGAAGGCAAACTGGCTCACCGCGATGCTTGCGATGACGATACCTGTGATGCCGAGCCAGGTCAGGAGATCATGGCGCCGCGCACTCACCAGTTTCGGCTTTGAAGGGCCGTGCGCGCAGCGGCCAATGAAACACAGGTCAAGCCCACAAAGTAGACGACGTCTCGGCTATCTACCACTCCGCGGCTGATTGAGGTGTAGTGTTCGCTGATGCCCAGGTTGAGTACGAGCAAACTTTGGGATTTGAGGGCATCCAAGGAAGCGAGTTGGTCGAAGCCCGCATAAAAGATGAGGCTCAGCAACATGCCCAAGACAAAGGCGACGATGGGATTGTCCGTGATCGCACTCGTGAAAAGGCTCAAGCTGAGGTAGGCACTGGCCAAAAACAACAAACCCAAGTAGCTGCCTAAGGTGCTTCCGAGATCGAGGTTGCCCACCGGATTGCCCAGTTGGTATAAACTGATGGCGTAGACGACCGTGGGCAACAAGGCGAGCACGACGAGCATCATCCCCGCGAGCCATTTGCCCGCTACGACTTGCATTTCACTCAAAGGTTTGGTCAGCAACCACTCGAGGGTCCCGGTCCGGCGCTCCTCCGCGAGCATCCGCATACCGATGGCCGGAAGTAGAAATAAAAACACCCAGGGTGAGAGCATAAATAGTCCGTCTAGTTGGGCATATCCACTGTCCAAAAGGTGAAAAGGACCTTGCATGAGCCATAGAAAAGCTCCATTCATGCCCAAGTACACGCATAGGATCAAAACTCCCGTGGAGGATTGAAAAAACGCATTGAATTCCTTTTTGGCTAAGGCCCACATAGGCTAGAAGGGGATTTGGGTGGTGGTCCAGGCCTCTGCTTTGGCAGCGAACCAGGGTTTGACCGTGGGCCAAATTTCGGCAAATAATGATGAATCGCGGTATGCTTCGAGGTCCTTTTCCTCGACCCATTCGCTGACCGTGAAATAATGCCCAGGTTGTCCGTGCAAAAGGCGCACACCTAAGCAACCCGGTTGCGCGGCAATACGCCCCATGCGGGGACCGACGAAGGCTTCAAAATCGGCGCAGCGATCGATGGTGATCTGAAGATGAACGAGCCGAGTAATCACTTTCGTTGTAATTCAATGGGGTCTCGTACGGCCATCCCAAGTAAGCTGGCTGCGGTGTTGATCCCATGCGCTCCCGGCTTACACACCCCCAATTCCAGGTATCCGTAGCGGTTTATCCGGGTATACAGCTCCCCTGCATCTTGCATTTCTGTGGATGAATGGACGTGTTTGGTCACCCGCCGACCTCGGGCAAGAGCTACGAAGGACTTTTCCCCCAGCCACGCTTTGAGCCATTCCTGGGTGGCATTCGTGACTAGTTGACCGTAGTGGTCGATGAACTGCACGTGCACGATGGCGGTTTGGGCATTTTTAATTTCGGGATGCGGAGGATGCATGCTAGCGGGCTCGGCCAAAGCAGGTCCGAGGACACTCAAGGCCCCTCGGTTAAGCAAGTGAGCGGCGGCGGCCGCCAGGAGCGACTCGACATCCGTTAACTCCAACCTGTTTTTGAGATCGAGGGTGACGCATTGCCGCGGTTTCAAATCCGGGCGAATGAGGGAGAGTCCCCCGTGGTTGAGGCCGAGGAAAAAGTGGCCGTCCAGCTCCATGGCCATTGGAGCGGCGTGCTGCAAATCGAGACTATCAACCAAAATAATGTGCACACTTCCCTTGGGAAAATGCGGGTAAGCGCATCGCAGGACGTAGCCCGCTTCCAGGTGGTCTCGGGGGGGGACGTCATGGCTGATATCCACTAGGGGTGCGCCAATTTGGGACCGCAGCATTTCGCCATAGACCCGTCCGCGGACCACGGCAGTATCTGGATCGTTCCAACCGTAGTCAGAAGTGAGGGTCACGAGGGGCATACATCGTACTTTTGGATACCTTAAAAGTACTTGCTTCGGCCCACTTACCCGGTATGGAAAGAATTGTCCACTTAGAAAACTTGGATCCCCGCATCCTATTTGGTGCGAATAATGTGCGACTGCGACAGCTGAAGGACTATTTTCCTAAACTGAAAGTCACGGCCCGCGGGGAGGTGATCAAGTGGGAAGGCCCGGAGGCCGATGTGTTGGCGCTGGAAGAAAAGATCGATCTCATCTTCCGCCACATCGAACGCTTTGATGTTCTGACAGAGGCGCAATTGGAGCGCATCGTGCTAGATGACAAGCCCAGCATCCTCAAGAATTTAAACGGCCACAACGACGTCATTGTCAATGGAGTGGGCGGTTTGCTGATCAAAGCCCGCACGGCCAACCAACGAAAAATGGTCGAAGCCGTTGAGACCAATGACCTCGTCTTCGCCATGGGCCCCGCTGGAACGGGGAAAACCTATACTGCGGTGGCCTTAGCGGTCCGCGCGCTCAAAAACAAGGCGGTTCGCCGCGTTGTCTTGACCCGTCCAGCCGTGGAAGCGGGCGAAAGTCTAGGCTTCCTTCCGGGAGACATGAAGGAAAAGCTCGATCCCTACATGCAGCCTTTGTACGATGCGCTGCGGGATATGATTCCCGCGGAGCGCTTGGCGCAATTTCTGGAGAATGGCACGATTGAAATCGCTCCACTCGCCTTCATGCGCGGTCGAACCTTGGATCGGGCCTTCGTGATTTTGGATGAAGCCCAGAACACGACCCCGAGCCAAATGAAAATGTTCCTCACCCGTATGGGCCCCTCCTCTCAATTTATTGTCACAGGAGACCCGTCCCAGATTGATCTACCCACGAAACAGGCGAGTGGTTTGCCTCATGCGCTGCAAACCTTGACCAATGTGGAGGGCATGGCCCACATCACCCTAGATGGCCGGGATGTGGTGCGCCACCCTCTCGTTCGAAAAATCATCGCCGCCTACGACGGCCAATAATGCTGCCCATGTCGACACTGACGCACTCTGAATTCTCCTTTCCTGGCCAAAAAGCGGTGTACCACGGCAAAGTCCGCGATGTCTACACCTTGGAAAATGACCTCCTGGTCATGGTGGCCTCGGACCGCATTTCGGCATTTGATGTGGTGCTGCCCAAAGGCATCCCCCACAAGGGCCAAGTGCTCAATCAAATGGCCGAGCATTTCCTGGCGGCGACCGCCGACATTGTGCCCAACTGGCGCATGGCGAGCCCAGACCCCGTCGTGACGGTGGGGCATCGCGCCGAGGCCTATAAAGTGGAAATGGTCATTCGCGGCTATTTGAGCGGCCATGCGGCACGCACCTATGCGACGGGTGAGCGGATGCTCTGTGGCGTCCGGATGCCCGGGGGCCTGCGCGAAAGCGATCCCTTTCCCGAGGCGCTGATTACCCCAACTACCAAAGAGGCCTTGGGCGCGCACGACGAAGACATTTCACGGGAGGACATCTTGGCTCGGGGCATCGTCTCGGAGGCCGAATACCTACAGTTGGAGGCCTATACGCGGGCCTTGTTTGCCCGTGGACAAGAGATGGCCGCAAAGCAGGGCCTCATTCTGGTGGATACGAAGTACGAGTTTGGCCGCCTGCCCTCGGGCCAAATTGTCTTGATCGATGAAATCCACACCCCGGATTCTTCTCGCTACTTCTTGGCGGAAGGCTATGCAGCAAGGCAGGAGTCGGGAGAGCCCCAAAAGCAGCTTTCCAAGGAGTTTGTCCGGCAGTTCTTAATCGCCCAGGGCTTTCAGGGAAAGGAGGGCCAATCCATTCCCGTATTGACGGACGAATGGGCGATATCCGTCTCGGAACGCTACATCGAACTTTTTGAACTAGTCACCGGCAAACCCTTTGTGGCCGCCGATCGGACGGACATCCCGGGACGCATTCAAGCGAATGTGGAACGGTTCTTGTCTTCCGTAAGCCATGGATAAACGTTTTGTACGCCTGGCGATTGTTGCCTTGGGAAGCGTGCTGGCCCAGGCGCAATTGTCTGCCCAGCTATATTCCTATGGCGTGACAGGCGGCGCGCATGTCGCCCAGGTCGAAGTGGATCCCTTTTCGATCGACCCCAATCAGCCCTTGGAAACCATGTCCTTCACGGCCACCGGCGGTTACCATCTGGGGCTTTACGCCCGCTTGGGCTTGGGTCTTGTCTACGCGCAGCCCCAAGTGTGGTACACTGAGCTAAATCAGTCGGTCACCTTCACCGATGGCTCGGGGAGTACCCAGACCGTTCCTTGGACCTTGCGTCGGCTCGATATTCCCTTGGAAGTGGGAGTGAAAATGGGCCCATTAGTGTTCTTGGCAGCGCCGGTGTGGTCGGCGCCCATTTCTCAAGTTTCGGCCGTCCAATCCGTGTCCCCCGCGTCGGGATCCTGGGGTGGACAAGTCGGGGTGGGGGTCAAATTTGGCCCGGTCCAACTCACCGCCCGTTATGAAGGTAGCCTGCAGCCTTTAGGCGACCAAGTGTCGGTAGGCGGCACCCTCTATCCCACGGATAGCCGCATTTCCCAGCTCATCACGAGCCTCAGCGTCAAACTTTAAGGCGATTCAGAAGGGGACCTAGCGAAGGGTCACTTCTTTGAGCCGGCCAGCCCAATAGGCTTCAACCACCAGGCTCTGGAGATAGGTGCCCCCTTCACCCGGATCAAACCGTGTCAATTTCTTCTTGAGCAAGGTGAAATCGCGGGTTTCCGAGGCCAATTCGGCCGTGGTGTAACCCAGGCAGGCATGCCCTTCCACCAAAAACACGGTATGCATCCCGGATTTTCGGCCCTTGTCAAGCAGGATCATGCGTTCGCGTGGCCAGATCACCTGGGCGAGTTCTGCCTCGGTCCAGGTAGCGGGAAGGCTTCCCCCGAGCTGTTCCACGCTTTGTCCTTCAAAGTCCAATGCACGCAAGGCCTTTACGATGGCGTTTTCATGTTTGGGGAGGGCCAAGTCTGAAGGGCGAATACCTGCGCGAAGGGCCCAGCGGGCAAGAAGGCGGCTCCCGGCGACGGCATCGGCCACCTGTAGCGCGGGTTGGTCCCGGCGAATACCGCGAATATCCCAAAGCGGTCCTCGATCTCCCGGTACTAAGAATAGCCCCATGCGCAAGTTGTACTTGTCCTTTGGGCTGTTGTACTTGGGGCGTAATTTCTTCAGGGCGAGGTGCTCCATGATTTCGGCCAAAAGCAAACTCCCCGTTTCTTCCACCCGGAGGGAGCGCACCTCGGTTTGGAGTGCTAGGGCTTTGTCGTTCGTGGATAAAAAATGCCGGTCAATGCGCACGCGCAGCTGATCGCTCTTTCCCAAGTAGATGACTTCGCCTTCTTCGTTAAAGAGGTAGTACACCCCCGTGGTTTTGACCAAGGGTTCAATTTGCTTTGAAAATGGGTGACGGCCTGTGGCAGCGGGTTGTTTGAGGTAGACCCCTTCGATGTATTTCTCCCGATCCTTCTCGAGTAGAATTTCGAGGAGTTTTACCGTCGCGCGGGCATCTCCATCCGCCCGGTGGCGCTTGGCATTGGTGATTCCCAACTCTTCGCATAAGGTGGCGAGGCCGTAGGCGGGCAAGTCGGGAATAAACTTTTGGGCCAAGGGAATCGTGTCCAACACGGGCCGGTCATAGCTGTAGCCAAGTCGTGCAAATTCCTCCCGAAGGACGCGGTAGTCAAACGGGGCATTGTGGGCGACGAAGATGGCGCCTTCGGTCATTTGGACGATGCGCTTGGCCACTTCGTGAAACCGAGGGGCTCCCTGCACGTCGCGCTGCTTGATGCCTGTCAACTTCTGGACGAATGGAGGAATCGGACACTCGGGGTTGATCAAGGAAATAAATTGATCCACGATGTCTTTGCCGTCATAGAGGAAGATGGCCACCTCGATAATGCGTTCCTCGCTGGGCTTTCCACCGGTGGCTTCTAAATCAATGACTGCGTACATACTCAGTAGTTACGGGCCCCGAAAATGGCGGTGCCGACCCGAATGAGGGTGGCGCCACATTCCATGGCTAGGGGATAATCGCCGCTCATGCCCATGCTCAACTGGTCAAAGTGCGGGGGCATTTCCGTTTGGCCCGTGCGGAATAGGTGGGCCAATCCGTCAAATTCACGCCGCACCTGATCGGCGTTGTCGGTGAAGGTCGCCATGCCCATGAGGCCGCGAATTCGGACATGGGGAAAGGCGGTAGGAAGGTCGCTAGCAAGGGCCGCCTGAAGTTCCTCGGGTGAAAAGCCAAATTTGCTCTCCTCTTCGGCGATGTGGACTTGCAACAAGGCATCAATCACTCGGCCGATCTTCTGCGCTTCTTGATTGAGCACCTGTAAAACTTTGAGGCGGTCCACCCCATGCACCAAGTGAACGAAGGGGGCAAAGTCCTTAATCTTGTTGGTTTGGACGTGCCCAATCATGTGCCATTGGATGTCAGCGGGGAGGCGTTCGGCCTTTCCCTTCATGTCCTGAACGCGGTTTTCGCCAAAAGCCCGCTGGCCCGTCGCATAGGCTTCCAGAATGGCGGCATCGGGCTGGGTTTTGCTGACCGCTATCAGGGTGACCTGGGGCGGGAGGCTGGCCTGAAGGGCGGTGAGGCGCGCAGCTATTTCCATGCGAACAAGGTTATGCCCGAGCGAAGCTTCGGCTCAATGTACGTGCTCTTCGGGGGGAGGGTGCGGCCTGCGTCGGCCTCAGCGGTGACGCGATCCCAGGATGGTGCGGGAAGGACAAAGGCCACCTCCTGTCCTTGGCGGTTCTTTTCGAGCTCCTCGAGAGGCATGGTTCCGGGTTCATAGCGAACGCGGGAGTCATTGCGTTCATCTTCCACCTTCCAAATGGGTTGAAGGATGTGCTGGTAGACCCATGCGGACTCGGGAAAGGCCAAGCTTGGGGCGGGAATGTGCCACCAGCCCTCGGCGTCCAAGGCATACAGTCCCTGTGAGGGAAGGCCTTTCGGGCGTTCGGATAAGGGTACGGCTCCCAGGGGCGTGACCCAATCGAGGCCTAAGGAATTTTGGACAAAGCGGTGGAATGGCGCCATGCGCATTTGCGAGGGGGAAAGTACGAAGGCCATAACCCCATCGGTTTCATTCAGCAGACTGGACGAGGCGAGGCGGTGATGCCCATCCGCGACATAAAAAGCGGGCATGGCTTCGGCCATATGCTGGAAAGTTGACGCGTCCTCGGCCGAGACAAGCCAGAGTTTGTGGATGGCGCCGTCCGCGGTGGCAAACTCTGTTTCTGGCCGCTCAGCACAAACGGCGGCCATGCGGTCATCCCATCCGGGGTGTTCGGGGCGGGCAAGCAGGACGGGTTCCGCATGAAATCCTACGGTACGCAGATAGCGGGCAAAGAGTTTTTCCCGCTTGGCAATGGTGTTTTCGTGCTTGACAATCTGCCCTGCGCGGTAGTCTTCAAGAGATATCAATCCGAGCATTCCCATGAAGACATGGCCGTCCCATTGCTGTTCGTAGATGTAGAGGTGCGCCTCCGGGTCCGCTTCCAAGTGCCCTTCGGCCACAAACTGCTCGTAGCCCTCGCGAACGGGGGTGAAGCGGTTGGCGGTGCTTTTGCCTCGCCGATGGAGCACATGGAGAAGGGAATAGGGGTTGGTGTCCAGCTTCTGGGCCAGCTCTTCTTCCGAATACGTCATGTAGGATCGCGTGCTCACCAATGCCGCCAACGCACGGGGCGGGCGGATCGCGGCAAAGGGTCTGAGCCGGGGCATGGGCTGCGTTTAGGCCTGGGCCAAAATTTGCTCCGCCAGCTCGACGCCAATGCGGTCTTGCGCCTCCTCGGTCGCCGCGCCAATGTGGGGGCTCAGAGAGAGTTTTTCGTGCATCAAGACCTGCATGGCCGGGGTGGGCTCATTGACGAAGACGTCCAAGGCGGCGCCGGCGAGGTGCCCGTCGTTGAGGGCGTCGAGGAGGGCGACCTCATTCACGACACCACCGCGTGCGGCGTTGACCAAAAAGGCGCCGGGCTTCATGCTGGCTAGCTCTGCGGCGCCCAGTACTTCGGCTTTGCCACCGATGTGAACCGTTACGATGTCAGACTGGGACAACATCTCATTCAGCGGATGCATGCTGGCGCGGGTGGTCAGTTTTTGGCCATCCGCAAATACCACATCAAAAGAACTGTCCGTCACGTGGGGATCGTGCGCGATCACCTTCATGCCCAAACCGTAGGCCATTCGGGCCACCGCCCGGCCGATGCGGCCAAAGCCGAGGATGCCGATGGTTTTACCGCGGAGCTCTTGGCCTTTGGCATAGGCCTTTTTTAAATCATTGAACCGCGTTTCGCCCTCCAAAGGCATCATGCGGTTGGCGTCAGGAAGAAAGCGAAGCATGCCGCCCAGATGGGCAAAGACGAGCTCGGCCACACTCTCCGAAGAAGCCGCAGGGGTATTAAAAACGAAGCGACCCTGGGCCCGCGCATAGTCGACATCAATGTTGTCCATGCCCACGCCGCCGCGGCCAATCATGCGGAGACCGGGGCAGGCATCGATCAATTCTTGGCGTGCCGTGGTCGCAGACCGCACGAGGAGGACCTCAATGCCCTGCTCTTGGATATAGTTTGCCAGGTGTTCTTGCGCCACCTTGGTCGTGAGGACGGTGTGTCCGGCGCGCTCCAAGACATCAATGCCCGCTTGGGCCATGCCGTCATTCGCTAAAATCTTCATGATCGGGGATTAAATCGTTTTTTCAAGGTGTTGCATCACATCGACGAGGACCTGAACGCTTTCTAGGGGAAGGGCGTTGTACATCGAGGCGCGGTAGCCTCCGACGGAGCGGTGGCCGGCGATCCCTACAATACCTGCGTCTTTCCAAAGGGTGTTGAACTGCTCGCTATGCGCCTCGTCATGGAGGAGGAAGCATGCATTCATGTCCGAGCGGTCTTCCATCGCGGCGGTGCCGTAGAAGAGGCTGTTGCGGTCGATTTCGGCATAGAGGAGGGCCGCTTTTTCTGCGTTGTGGCGCTCCATGGCTGCCAGTCCTCCTTGGGCCTTCATCCAGCGCAAGGTGAGGAGCGAGGTGTACACGCTAAACACAGGGGGCGTGTTGAACATGGATTCGCCATCAATATGGGTCTGGTAGTCGAGCATGCTGGGGATGGGGCGTCCCGATTGGCCCAAAATATCTTTTTTGACCGCGACCAAGGTGGCCCCAGCGGGCCCCAGATTTTTCTGAGCACCCGCATAGATGAGGTCAAACTGCGTGAAGTCCAATTGGCGGCTAAAAATATCCGAGGACATGTCGCACACGAGACGGGTTCCTGTGGTGGGGAAGGCCTTCATCTGCGTGCCAAAAATGGTGTTGTTGCTCGTGCAATGGAAGTAGTCCAAGTCGCTGCCCACCGAATAGCCCTTGGGGATATAGTTAAAGTTTGCATCCGCAGAAGACCCAAGAATGGACACGTCGCCAAAGAGTTTCGCTTCTTCGGCGGCCTTCTTCGCCCAAGTCCCGGTCACGGTGTAGCCCGCTTTGCCTCCGACCTTCAAGAGGTTGTAGGGGACCATGCAGAACTGCATACTCGCACCTCCTTGCAAGAAGAGAACTTCATAATCGCCTCCGAGGCCCATGAGTTCCTTGCTAAGGGCCATTGCTTCGTCCATGACCGCCACGAACTTTTTGTCGCGGTGGCTGATTTCGATCAGGGACAGATCCATGCCGGCAAAATTATTGACGGCCTCCGCGGCGCCTTGAAGTACCTCGGGAGCGAGGATGCAAGGACCGGCGGAAAAATTGTGTTTTTTCATGGGAGGATGGTTCCGATTGGAGGAAAAGTCATGCGATTCAAAGGTATCAAATGCCCCCGGGAGCGCCCAATGATTTTGCCCCCTTTTTCATGGGTTTTCAACAGGTTGATGGGTCCACTTTCCCTGTTCAAAAAGGAGGCGATCGACCGCCAGGGTTGGGCCGTAGGTCCGGAAGTCTCCTGCCCGTCCGTGCCGCATGGGCGCGACTTCATCGACGAGTATTTCGTTTCCTGATTTGCCAAAACGCATCGAGGCGGACACCTCGGGTGCGTAGCGCAAAAGAAGGCGCTTGGGGGGGCTGTTGAAATGTTCTCCGGCGAAGTCCTTCAATGCAAAAACGCGCGCACCAAAGTAAAGGGGGAGGGGTGGACATTCGGCGCCCGCCGAGCTTCCTCTCAGAGGGCGGCCAAAGACCCAAGGTTCCACCCACTTTTGTTGGGCTTGTTGCGCGTGGGGCCGGAACATTAAGGCATGGTAGCGCGTCGTTCGGCGGTAGGTCGTTGCTTGGAGTGAATAAATCAGCCCGCTGGGCCAATGGTTGGCGTCCCCCTCCGTAAAGGCATCGAAGGTGGGGCTTGGAGTCAACGGCGTCAAGGTGGTGATTGGGCCCATTTGCGCGTGCACTTGCCCGAAAAACGCGTAATCCCCTGAGGACAGTGGGACGGCAAAGCTGTAGGCCACCACTTTTTTGTCTGAGGACATGACGCGCAACACCCCTTCTGGGGCGGGATTCAGAGCAGTCAGGGGGTCGCTCGAGAGGCGCAAGACCGCCGTCAAGAGTGAGTCCAGCCGCTGTCCATGGGCGAGGCGCAGCGCTGCGGTACTGTCGTCTCTAAAGCGGCAGGCCTGCGCGGCAGCCCACCAGGTGCTGTCGGGGGAAGAAGTCGTGGAAAAAAAGCCCCGCGCGGTTGCTTCAGTGCAAGCTGAGAGTAAAAGGGCAACCGCGAGGGCTCTAAGCATTGCGTTACTCCGCGTGGAGGAATGCTTTTTTCTGGAGGAGGGCCGATTCGGTTTCGACGTGGTCTTCGTCGGGAACACAGCAATCGACCGGACAAACCTCGGCACATTGGGGCTCTGCGTGAAAGCCTTGGCACTCGGTGCATTTGTCCGTGACGATGTAGTAGTAATCAAAACTGACGGGCTCCTGGGCCTTTTCGGCTTCGGTGGCCATCCCTGAAGTGGATACGAGTGAACCTTGGAGGGCTGTTCCGTCGCCAAAGCGCCATTCCATGCCGCCTTCGTAAATGGCATTGTTGGGACATTCGGGCTCGCAAGCGCCGCAGTTAATGCATTCGTCGGTGATGATGATGGCCATGTGGTGGTGGTTACTTTTGCACAAAGATACAGACCTGCTCATGGATAGCCGTTTACAGACCTTGGAAAAACTCGCTGGCGCACTCGAGGCCTTATATGCCGACGAAGCGTTGTGGGCCCAAGTGAGGGCGAAAAATCCGTGGTTCACCCCAGAATTTGCCCAGCATGCCCTGAGATCTTGGCAGCAAGCCCTCCGTCCTGAGGCCCTGGCCTTCTGGGCCAGCCGCTATGGCAGCCCTCCGGCCAAGCATGACAGAATCCTGGGGGTGCTCTGTGCCGGAAATCTACCCTTGGTCGGTCTTCACGACATCCTCATGGGTTATGTGGCCGGCTGGACGGTGCATTACAAGCCCTCTTCCGAGGATAATGTGTTGCTTCCTGCGGTCTTGGCCTGTCTTGAATCTCTCGATCCCGCGGCTTCGCTCGTCCAGGTAGAACGCTTGAACCACATTCATGGGCTGCTCGCTACAGGCAGTAGCAACACCATGCGCTACTTCGAGCATTATTTTCAGCACATTCCGCATGTGCTCCGGGGATCTCGGACATCCGTAGCCCTCTTGACCGGGGCAGAGACCGAGGAGGATCTCAAGGGACTGGCCGACGATATCTTCCGCTATTTTGGCCGAGGATGTCGAAGCGTGACCCACGTATTAATCCCGCAGGACTATGATGTTCAGCGCCTTTTTGCGAGTTGGGTGCCATGGGGAGACATAGGCCAGCATGCCAAATACGGGAGCAACTACGACTATCACCGCGCACTCTTCATGCTCAACCAAGAACCTTTTTTGGAAAATCACTTTGTTCTTCTACGCGAGCACGCGGCCCTGAAGCCCCCCGTGGGTGTGCTCCATTATCAGCGCTACACCGACCTCACCCAAGCTAAGGCTCTCTTACAAGCCCTGGAATCGGAGATTCAAACCGTGGTGGGAACAGGGCAAGCCACGGGATTTGGTGCGGGGCAATCCCCCGAGTTGTGGGATTATGCCGACCAGGTGGATACCTATCAGTTTTTAGTCGATCAGGCCCAGGGCTAAACGCCTACAGTCGTTCGAGTGCGCCGGCATCCGGGGAACTTGGACGCATCATGCCCATGGCGTCCATGGGCACTCGTCCGGCAGGACCGGAAAGCCCTACGCCCAATGCGGCGGACGCGGAGTCGAGGGCGAAATTTCGAGATTCGGGCAGGATAAATTGCGGTGCCGCGTTGAGGACACATTGGGCAAAGAAATTTGCGTCTTGCACGTCATACGTGGCTGGAAATGGGTTCGTTTTGAGTTTGAGTAGGCATCCCTCAAAAAAGTAGTCCGAAGGGGTCTGGACGTCAAAGCCAAATCCGACTTCGGATTCTTGGTTTCCCGTGATGATACAGTTTCCAAAATGGGCCTCATTCAAGGCGCGGTATCGGAAGGTCCCCGTTCCGTCGTCATAGCGGTTGAACAATCCGACCGTGGGGGTGCTGCGCGCGGCGGGGAACTGATTGTGAAAGGTGCAATGGTCGGCGGACACCCGGCCGCCCAGCGCATACAGTCCATAGAGCCCTGCATGGGCGATGACACTATTTTCGAGCCGAATATGCCCAAAACCACTGTAAATCGTGGCGCGGCTAAAGTCGGTAAACAGGGAATTTTTGATGACCACGTTAGCCGGCGCACCTTCGGGCACCGAATCACAGCGAACGCCTAAGGTGCCGTTTTTCATCCACGTGTTGTTCATGTGGAGCTCGGCACCGCGTTGGACGAAAATACCGCCCAACAGTCCTCCCCATTGGCCCGCAATGTCATCATAGAAAGGCTCCAAGCGATCGCCTTCCAAGACAATGGGTTGGGCGTAGCTGCCTGCGTTGGCCGCGTCGAATTCCACATGCCCTCCCGAAGCGATCCACATCCCCGATTGTGCATGAAAATGAATGCGCGCGCCGGCCAGAACATCGAGGGCTCCCCCGCTATCCACGACCACGTAGCCATAGACCACGTGGGGTTTATCATCGCTCCAGGTAGCTTGAGGCGGCAAGATGGAATAGGGCAAGCGCAAATCCGCATAAGGAGCGGGCTGCGGTATAATGAGCGTGTTGGTGGGGTAGTGAAAGTGCGCGTCCCAGGCCAAGGAAACTAAATCAATGGATTGGACCGTGCCCTGGTTGCGGATGACGAGCGAGTCGGTGTGAAGCATTTCGATGCCTCCAGAGGGGGCCGTCACTTCAACAAAAACCCACAGGCTATCTCCGGCGGGAAGAATCAGGTCTTGGACCTCAGGACCCTCACGGCCATCGATGTTGAATCGGAAGGGGCTTTCGGTACCTCGTCCGAGAGAGACACGGTTCAACAGGATGGCTTCGCTGCTCGGGTTGATGATTCGGACCGTGCGGGTAGAGCTGCCCACCGTCGAAAACACGGTGTCCAAATAGACGGTATCGGCGGAGAAGTGGAGGGTGACGCCTTGGGTGGCGACGCTCTCGTTGGGCTTGCATCCAGACAGCATCCCCAGCCCGAGTAAAGCGCTCAGAATCACGTAAAGAAAAATGCGATGTGTTTTCAATTCATTCTGTACCTTTGCGCCCCGCTAAACCGGAAACCGGGCCAAATCTCGGTGATAAAATTACAAGCGATGAAAAACGAAATTCACCCCAGCAATTACCGCGTTTGTGCCTTCAAAGATATGGGCACAGGCGACGTAACCCTCATCCGCAGCTGCGCGTCCACCAAAGAAATGTTGGAAGTAGATGGCCAGGAATATCCCTTGGTGAAGATGGAAGTCTCTTCCTACTCTCACCCCTTCTACACGGGCAAGCATAAATTATTGGATACAGCCGGTCGCGTGGACAAGTTCCGCAACCGCTACGCCAAGTTCTCCAAGTAATTGGCCTAACTTCGGGTCATGGACTTGGTTTTCCACGACGGACCCGAATTTGCTACGCTCAAGCCGCTCACCTGGACGCGTCCAGTGGCAGATTTGCGTGTAGGCATACTGACAATCTCTGAAAAGTGGTCACGCCGGTTGGCGTCGACCACTTTTTCTTTTTCGACCCAGCCTCATTTGCAGGCAAAGTTCCCCGAACATCCAGGCGACCTCCATCTGCGCGGTGGTTTGCTGCCTAATGAGGACCTGTTCGACGCGGTGCAGGCACTGAAGCCGGGCCAGAAACTCCTAGCGGGCGACCAATGGCTCGCTCACCGAAACGGCGATGAAGCCGTGGCCTACACGGGCGACTACCACCTTCTGCAGTATCCGGAGCAAATTTTTGCCTGGAACGGCCGCGAGCTGGAGGCAGACTACGACCTGCTTACCGCGGGCCGAAGCTCCCAACCCATTTCCTCGACCAACACGGTACTCGGTGACCGTATTTTCCTGGAGCCCGGCGCCAAGGTGGAAGCTGCCATCTTGAACGCGACGACGGGACCCATCTACCTGGCGGCGGATTCGGAAATTATGGAGGGATCCATCGTCCGAGGCGGATTGGCTCTGGGCGAACACAGCCAGCTCAAGTTGGGCACCAAAATCTATGGGCCGACCACCATCGGTCCTCATTCCAAAGTAGGTGGAGAAGTCAACAACTCTGTGATATGGGGATACAGCAACAAGGGCCACGACGGCTTCCTGGGCAATGCGGTGCTGGGCCAGTGGTGCAACATTGGTGCGGACAGCAATAATTCCAACTTGAAGAACAACTACGACGAGGTCAGGCGCTGGTCCTACGTCAGCAAGCGCTTTGAGCGCACCGGGATGCAGTTCTGCGGATTGATTATAGGTGACCATAGCAAATGCGGTATCAACACCATGTTCAACACGGGGACGGTCGTTGGGGTGAACTGCAATATCTACGGAGCCGGCTTCCCGCGCAATTTTGTGGCGGACTTCACCTGGGGCGGCCCTCAAGGCACCACCGAATACACCTTGCCCAAAGCGCTGGCCACGGCCGCGCGGGTGATGGAGCGCCGCGGTATCGCCTTGGATGCCGTGGAATCGGACATCTTGTCAGCCGTTTTTGACCAAACGGCAGAATTTCGGGGTGGCACGGCTCTTGCCGAATGAGTCCCACCATGGAAAGGCCTTCATTCTCACTCTTGTCCGAAGACACGGACTTCATCCCACTTATTACAAACGAAGAGGACAATAGCATCCCTGAAAGCGACTTGCTGGAGGATATTGCTTTGCTCCCCTTGCGCAACACGGTGCAGTTTCCCGGCGTAGTCTCTCCGATTACGGCAGGACGCGACAAGAGCATCAAATTGGTTCAGGACGCTCAGAAGGGTAAGAAACTTTTTGGGGTGGTAGCACAAAAAAATCCGGACACCGAAGAACCTGGGAGCGAGGACTTGCATCGCATAGGCACGCTCGTCCAGATGGTCAAGTCCTTCCGAATGCCTGACGGCAACATCACAGCGATTCTTCAGGGGAAGCGCCGATTCCGCATTGTTGAAATCACAGCGACGGAACCCTATCTCCGAGCGAGAGTGGAGTACTTGGCAGAGCAAAAATTGCCGGATGACACCGAATTTGAGGCATTAATCCAGCACATTCGGGAAATGGCCTTGGACATCATCCAAGATTCGCCCAACATCCCCACGGAGGCGCAGATCGCCGTGAAAAACATTGAATCGGACACTTTCCTCATTCACTTCATCGCCAGCAATATGAGCCTGGACGTAGAGAAGAAGCAGGCCATTTTGGAGGAAGAGGACCTAAAAAAGCGCACCAATGCAGTCCTGAAACACTTGAGCTACGAAAAGCATTTGCTCGAGGTGAAGAATGACATCGCGAACCGTGTTCGGACCGAATTTGACCAGCAGCAACGCGAGTACTTCCTGCAGCAACAGATGAAGACGATTCAAGAAGAATTGGGCGGAGTGAGCAATGAAGCCGAGCTGGAAGCCATGCGCGAGCGGGCGGCCAAAAAAGCGTGGTCTGAAGAGGCCTCCAATCAATTTGCAAAGGAGTTGCAGCGTCTACAACGAATGAATCCCCAAGTGCCTGACTACGGAATCCAGCGAAACTACTTGGAGCTGATGCTTGATTTGCCTTGGGATACGGTCTCCACGCAGCCTATTCAGCTGGTGAAAGCCCGCCGGATTTTAGACCGAGATCACTTCGGCCTTGAAAAAGTGAAAGAGCGACTTCTCGAGCACCTCGCTGTCCTCCAACTCAAAGGTGACATGAAGAGCCCGATCCTTTGCCTGTATGGACCTCCCGGTGTGGGCAAAACATCCCTTGGCAAGTCGGTAGCGGAAGCTTTGGGCCGCGAATACGTCCGAATGTCCTTGGGGGGCCTCCGGGACGAATCGGAAATACGCGGACACCGGAAGACCTACATCGGTGCCATGCCCGGTCGCATCTTACAACTGCTCAAAAAAGCGGGCACCTCCAATCCGGTGTTTGTCTTGGACGAAATTGATAAGCTCGGCATGGGCTTTCAGGGAGATCCTTCTTCCGCCTTGTTGGAAGTTCTCGATCCCGAGCAGAATAAGTCGTTTTATGACAATTTTTTGGAGATGGGCTATGACCTATCGAAAGTACTTTTCATTGCTACGGCCAACAACATTGCTGCGGTGCAACCCGCCTTGCGGGACCGAATGGAGCTGATTGAGGTCAACGGGTACACGGTGGAAGAGAAGGAGCAAATTGCCAAAAAATATCTCCTCCCGAAGCAATTGGAAGAGCATGGATTGGCAAAGAATATACTGAGTCTGAGTAAATCCCAGTGGAATTTTGTCATTGACCGGTACACCCGCGAATCAGGAGTCCGAACTCTGGATCGTTTGATGGCGAAAGTGGCACGTAAAGCCGCATTGTCTATGGCGGAAGGAACGGAGCTGCCCAAAGCTGTCACGAGTGAAGGATTAGAGGCATGGCTGGGGACACCGCGCTTTGATCGCGACCGTTATCAAGGTAACGACGTGGCAGGCGTGGTCACCGGACTCGCTTGGACCCCCGTGGGTGGCGATATCCTCTTTATCGAAACAAACATTGCCCCCGGCACGGGTAAGCTCAATATCACAGGCAACCTCGGGGACGTCATGAAGGAGTCTGCGACCATCGCCATGGCATACCTCAAAGCGAATACGTCAGCATACCAATTGGCCCCAGATCTCTTTACCAAGTGGGACGTGCACATTCACGTGCCCGAGGGCGCTATCCCCAAGGATGGCCCTTCTGCGGGCATTGCCCTCTTGACGGCCTTGACCTCCCTCTTCACCCAGCGCAAAGTGAAAAAAGCCCTCGCATTGAGTGGCGAAATCACCCTGCGCGGTAAGGTCCTTCCTGTCGGGGGTATCCGTGAGAAAATCCTGGCGGCGAAGCGTTCCGGCATCACGCAAATCCTGTTGTGCTCGGACAATCGAAAAGATATCGATGAGATTCCAGCACGCTATCTCAAAGGCCTGAAAATCGAGTATGTGACCGAAATGGCGGAAGTTATTGATCTCGCGGTGACCACTCAAAAGGTCAAGGATGCCAAGGATTTGACCTTCAAGGCCTAATTTTCGGGTGTGATTCGACGCATCCTCGCGCTTTGGGCGTTCTGTGCTACCGTCGCTGCCTATGCGCAGCCGGCGAGTTACAGCTCATTTTCATCCCTTACGCAAGGCGGTTCAGCCAGACTAGTAGGTCTCGGCTGGGATGCCTTGGCGCATCCCGGAGATGTTAGTTTTTCCGCATTTAACCCCGCGCTCTTGCGCCACGACCATGGCGGACAGATTGCCTTGACCTCGCAATCTTCCCTCGGGGGGTTGCGCGTGGGGAGCGTAAGCTATGGGCTCCCGCTTCCACCGCGCGCGCCACGCCCGGAAGCCCCCCTCGCCCAATGGGACGCTCAGCGCGGCCTGCATGGTTGGTCCGCGCCCTCCTGGTCTGCAGCGGTTGGGGTGGACTATCTTCAAACGGGCCTCCTAGAAGAGCGCGACGCCGCGGGGGAATTGCTGGGCACCTTTCGCGCTCAAGAAGTGACGCCCCGTGTGGCTGCTGCCGCCCACTGGAAGGGCTTTACGGCAGGACTGGGCACCAAGCTCGCCATGCTCACCTATGGTCCCTACACGGCCCAGGCTTTGGCCCTGGATGCGGGACTGCTTTGGACGGTGGATTCGGGCCGCACCTCCCTGGGGGTGGTGGTGAAAAATGCCGGGCGCAGTTTTGAATACTTTGCCGCCGAGCGAGAGGCCTTACCCCTGGATGTGCAGCTCACCATTTCACAAAAATTGAAGTATGCGCCTTTCCGTTGGAATGTGACCTACACCCATCTGCAGCGGTGGGATATGCGCTATCTCGACCCACAGCTAATCACCAAAGATCCTCTCACCGGAGAAATTACCGTTCAGCCCATTTCGGTTTGGAACAATGCGCTGCGCCATGTGCATCCCAGTGTAGAGGCCCAATTGGGCGGGCGCATTTTTATTCAAGTGGGTTATGATGTCCGCCGTCAAATGGAAATGCGTTTGCCTACACGACGAAGCAATCCGGGCCTGAGTTTTGGTCTAAGTTTGCAGACCACAAAGATGTCCTACCAGTACGGCTCGGCCGTGTACCACGTGGCAGGCCGACTTAATCAATTCACGCTCATACGACGCCTCTAAGCAGATGATCATTGCCATTGACGGATTCTCTTCCACGGGTAAAAGCACGGTAGCCAAACGCCTAGCCCAAGCACTCCAATTCATTTATGTGGATACGGGAGCGATGTACCGCATGGTAGCCCTTGTGGCCATTCGGGAAGGGTGGGTCCAAGATGGCTACCTCGATGAGGCGGCGTTGGTCAATCACTTGCCGAATATTTCCTTGGATTTTCAACGGGGACCCCAAGGAGAGAACCTGGCTGTACTCAACGGCGAAGTGGTAGAAGCGGATATTCGCACGATGGAGGTCAACCGCATTGTATCCCGTGTTTCATCGATTCCTGCGGTGCGTCGCCAGTTGGTGGCCCAGCAGCAGCGCATGGGTCAAGGGCAGAGCTTGGTCATGGACGGCCGCGACATTGGCACGGTCGTCTTTCCCCAGGCCGAACTCAAGATTTTCATGACGGCCGACTCCGACATACGGGCGGCTCGTCGTTTGGCAGAACTCCGCACCAAAGGCGATGCTTCAGTAACATTAAAAGAGGTGCGAAGCAACTTGCTTCAGCGTGACGCCCAAGACCAAGGACGGTTGGATTCCCCGTTGCTTCAAGCCGAGGATGCGCGCATCTTGGACAATTCCCATATCACCCCGGACGAGGTATTCCACAGGGCGCTGGCATGGGCTAACGAAGTACTCGCCCCCTAGGAAGTTTCCCGCAGGGCTCTCAAATTTTCAGGCGGGTCGCGCGGGAATGCGCGCAATCACGGTCTCACCACCGCGTGGACGATCGCCAATCTTCACACATATTTCGGCGTCCAAGGGGAGGTAAATGTCCATGCGGGAGCCAAAACGGATAAAGCCGAACTCTTCGCCCGCTTTGAAGGACTGACCGGGTTGGCAGTACAGGGCAATGCGCCGCGCCACGGCGCCGGCGATCTGTCGGAAAAGGACAGGCCCTGTCGCCGGGTCATCGACCACGACCGTCGTTCGTTCGTTGAGCGTCGAGCTCTTGGGGTGCCAAGCCACGAGGTATTTTCCCGGATGGTACTTGGCATACGTGACTTTGCCCGCGACCGGAACGCGGTTGACATGCACGTTCAGTGGGGACATGAAAATGGAGATCATCTTCCGCTGATCTTGGAAGCACTCAGTTTCTTCGATTTCTTCAATCAAAACCACTTTGCCATCTGCGGGGGCGATGACGTCCCCGGGTTGCGCTACGGTGGTGCGGGGTGGGTTGCGAAAGAATTGCAGGATGAAGAGATAGATCACCAGCGCCAATACTAGATAGGATTGGGTGAGGGGTTCAATGTGAACCCATTGGTCCAATATGACATACGGAAAGCCCAATAGAATCAGGGCAATAAACAAGGTTTTGCGTCCTTCGCGGTGTATCATGCGACTAAAATATAGGATTGGAGGAGTGCCACGAGGATGACACTCAATAAAAAACTATCAAAGCGGTCCAAAAATCCCCCATGTCCGGGAAGAAATACGCCCGAGTCTTTGATCTGGGCCATTCGCTTGAATTTGGAGCCGACGAGATCCCCAAAGGGGGCTACGATAGCGATCACAGCGGGAAGAAGCCATGCATAACGAGGCCACGTGGCAAATTCGGTAAAGCGCGATGTGGGGCCATCTAGTTGCACCAAGTAGGCGCTACCCAGGAGGAGGGTAAACAACCCGCCCACTATGGCTCCTTCCCACGTTTTCTTGGGGGAGAGGGTGGGGGCCAAGGGCGTGCGTCCAAGCAGTCGACCGCCCACGTACGCCATGGAGTCACTGATCCAAATCAGGACAAAAATGGAAAAGAGGATGAAACCCGCGGAGTCCTCCCAGGTGGACATGAGGTGGTAGGTGCTCCAGGCAGCTAAGAGGGTATAGGAAAGCCCAATTCCACGCTGAGTGATATTCAAGGAGCGCATGCGCCAGAACTCCCAGGCGACGCCCAAAAGTGGGAGCCCTAGGAGGTAGGGCGACCAAGGTCGGCCGTTGCAAATCCAAAAGATGGCTAGGGCGTACACGGCACCCCAGAGGCTACGCTGCATCATGCGTTTTCGGGAAATAAGGGATCCTCCAATAGGAAGAAGTAGACGTGGCGCCCCTTGTTGGGGTCCACTTTGGCTTGCATCACGCTTTCGTCCATCTTGCCCTTCAGGGTAATGATGGCGCGGGGGCGCTGCTCGCGGTGGGATTTGTTGATGGCTGTCATGCCATCAGACAGGCTATTTACCACTTGGGAGACCCGGGCAAAAACGATGTGAATGCTCGGAAGTTGGGCAAACTTCAATCCGGCCGTTTGCAAGTCAGAAATCATGATTCCACCCGTTTGGGCGATAGCTGCATGGCAGGTCGAGGCCATGGCGGTCGCTTCTAGGGGATTGTCTTTGATGACACTTAGGCCGGCTTGCTGAAACCAGGGGCTTAAATGGCTTTCGGGCACAAAAAAATGAGATTGGCCACATTCTTTGGCGGCGGCGCGCAAGTTTTCGACGATTTCCTCGGGACTACCACAGTAGATGAAGAGCCCCCCGCCGTCCGTGAATTTCTTGACGAATAGCAAATCAACGGGATCATCCGCTTGGGCCAGATATTTTCCGGTACTATCAGACCCCTCCGACACGGCGTGTTCGGGAGCGCCACTGAGAATAGAGAGAATTTTTCCGAATAGTCCGGCCATAGTGCTGAAATTCCCCCGAAAATTAGTGAATCTTAGGCGTTTCCTTGCGGGCTTTCCGGATTCTCTTCGTCGGATTTTTTTGCATCCATTTCTGCCTCTGGCGCTGTGAAGTGAGCATCCGTTGATTCGGCGGCGAGGACGTTCTCTTCCTCAGGGTTTACCACAGCGGCGGCCGTTGCATCTTCTTCGGGCTTGGAGCTTTCAAGGGCTGCTTGAACTTTCTCCTCCGAGGTTAACCATGGACGTTTGCCAAAGATTTTTTCCAAGTTTTCCTTAAAGATGACCTCATGCTTGAGAAGTTCGTCGGCAAGTGCCGTCAGCTTATCTTGATGTTCGCGCAAGATTTGCTTTGCGCGGGTGTACTGCCCTTCAATTAAGGCCGAAATCTCTTCGTCGATCAGTTGGGCCGTCTTTTCGCTGTAGGGCTTGTCAAATTGGTACTCACTCTGCCCGCTGGAATCGTAATAGGTCACGTTACCCAACTTTTCGTTTAGGCCGTAGATCGTCACCATGGCGCGTGCCTGTTTGGTCACCTTCTCCAGATCGCTCAACGCACCAGTGGTAATTCGGCCAAACATAACTTCTTCTGCAGCGCGACCACCCATGGTGGCGCACATCTCGTCGAGCATTTGCTCGGCCGAGTTTAATTGGCGCTCCTCAGGCAAGTACCAGGCGGCACCCAGTGAACGACCTCGTGGAACGATGGTTACCTTCACAAGAGGAGAGGCGTGTTCAAGCAGCCAGCTCACTGTGGCATGTCCGGCCTCGTGAAAGGCAATTACTTTCTTTTCCTCTGGCGTAATAATCTTGTTTTTCTTTTCAAGACCTCCGACAATGCGGTCTACGGCATCCAAGAAGTCTTGTTTTTCGACGGCTTGCTTGTCTTTACGCGCGGCGACCAGTGCCGATTCGTTGCACACGTTGGCGATGTCCGCACCGGAGAAACCAGGGGTTTGGCGGGCGAGGAATTCGACATCAACGTCATTTCCCAGTTTGAGGGGTTTCAGGTGTACTTCAAAAATCTCTTTGCGCTCATTGAACTCGGGCAGGTCGACGTATATGACCCGATCAAATCGGCCCGCGCGCATTAAAGCACGGTCCAAAATGTCCGCTCGGTTCGTGGCTGCCATGACAATGACATGTTCATTGGTGCCAAATCCGTCCATCTCCGTCAGGAGTTGATTCAGGGTGTTTTCACGCTCGTCATTCCCTCCACTAAAGGCATTCTTGCCTCGGGCACGTCCAATGGCGTCAATTTCATCGATGAAGATGATCGAAGGCGACTTTTCTTTGGCTTGTTTGAAGAGGTCTCGGACCCGGCTCGCGCCCACGCCCACGAACATCTCGACAAAATCCGATCCACTCAACGAAAAGAAGGGCACCTTGGCTTCACCTGCCACGGCTTTTGCCAAGAGTGTTTTTCCCGTTCCAGGAGGGCCACTTAAGAGCACGCCTTTGGGGATTTTGCCGCCGAGGTTGGTATATTTTCCAGGATTTTTTAGAAAGTCTACGACCTCAAGCACTTCGTCTTTAGCCCCTTCCATGCCTGCAACATTCTTGAAGGTGACACGGACCTCTGCATCGGCGTCAAAGACTTGGGCTCGGGACTTTCCGATGTTGAACAATTGGCCACCTGGGCCACCAGATCCACCGCCCATGCGGCGCATCATAAAGAACCAAAAAACGGCGATGAGGGCAAACGGTAAAACCCAGGACAAGATTTCCGTCCAATAATTGGGCTCATCCTTGTATTCGACATTGAGCTTACCATACACGGTGGTCCAATCGCCGTGACCAGAGTAGAACTGATTCAGGTTTTCATTGAATATGTCCGCTGGCATCTCAAAGTGAAAGTGCGGTCCTGGATTCGGTGCATCGTTGAATCCTGAGGTTGCCAAATCCTTGTAGTCCGCGTTGGACGCCAAAGTATCTTCTTGGATGTATACGTATACATCCTTGTTGTTGACCACTTTGACTTTGGCTATGTGGCCTTGTAAGACCTTGGTCGTCAAATCGTTAAAATTCGATTCTTGGGCGGCCGCACTATAATTTGCGGATACGAATTGTAGGCCAAGCAATCCAATAAAGACAGCCAAGTAGATCCAGCTCAAACTAAACTTGGGCGCAGGGCTTTTTTTGGGGGGCGTATTTTGACTCATATGAGTGGGAATCAGCTAGGGATGGTGGTGATGTGGGCGTCGCCCCACAACCCTTCAATATCATAAAATTCGCGTGCTTCGCTTTGAAAAACATGAACGACCACATGCACATAGTCCATCAGAACCCACTCTGATTGCTGGGCTCCCTCGATGTGCCAAGGACGCTCTTCACACTGCTCCCGGAGACGCTTTTCTACCGAACCGGCCAAAGCGGAAACTTGTGTGGTGGATTGGGCTTCCGTGATAATGAAGTAGTCGCAGACAGCATTTTCGAGGTGCTTCAAGTCTAGGACTACCGTATTTTCGCCTTTGACATCAGCGATGCCTTCGAGGGTTTCGAGAACAATGGGGGGAAATGCGTTTTTCATTCAGGGGAATCAGCCCAATAGGGCATAGTTAATGGTCAGAGTATTGAACAACAAAGATGCCATCCAAGTTCTCTTTTGACGAAGTTCATCATCCAATGACGCATTTTTAATCAACGTAGCGCCCCAAATGTACATCAATACCCTGCATTTCAAGGAGATAGACTCAACGCATTCCCACGCTACGGCGGATTGGGATGGGTGGAATGCGGCGGAATGGACTGCCATTTCGGCAGATACCCAGCGTCTGGGGCGCGGACAGCGGACCAAAACGTGGCAAGATGTACCCGGGAAAGCCCTCTTGTGCACGCTGGTGAGCCCTCAGGTAACGTGGCCCGGGGAATCTCTCATGCATCGGCACATGGCCATGGCCGTTGCGCTCTGTGAGGCTATGGAAGCTGAGGGGGTCGGTCCCATCGGATTGAAATGGCCCAACGACTTGTACCTCGAAGGACGCAAGGTGGGAGGGATTTTGACCGAGGCGCAATGGACGGGTTCACACTGTACCCGGTATGCGGGGAGTTTGGGCTTGAATATAGAAGCGGCCCCACCCGGCTTTGCCGCCTTGGGCTCGTTCGAAGCGCCTCAAGTATGGCGCGATCGACTTCTCCCGCCCTGGGTGGACGCCCTCATGCACCCCGATGAATCCGCGATCCAGTCTTTTTCACAGCGACTCGTCCATCGAGGAATCGGGTTGTGGCGGGTTCCGGGCGAAGAGGAGCCCCGCGAGGCCAAGTGCCTCGGCGTGGATGCCCAAGGCCGGATTGGCTTGCAGTGGACCCGGGTGGACGGCCAAACCGTCGTACGGTGGTATGTCCACGGTGAAACCCACTGGGTAGGCGGATTGGAAAAGTAAGGGGGATGCGGGTGGTCGCTTAACGGCTGGCACCCCACCCAGCGGGGTCTTTCCGCCATACGGCCAGCGCCTCGGCTTCCTCGCGGTGAAGGGTGTTTCGCGCTTCGGCAACACCCAGGAGGTGGTCGTAGTCGCTCAGCGTGAACAGGGGGCACTCTTTTTCGGCAAACGCATCCACAGACTGCTGGAAGCCATAGGTGAAAATCGCGCCCATTCCGAGCACATGGGCCTCTGCCTCGCGCAGGGCATCCACTGCTTGCAGGGAACTCATGCCGGTGGACACCAAATCTTCGATGACCACGACGCGCGCACCCTTGGTCAAGTGCCCTTCGATGAGGTTTTGCCGTCCATGGCCCTTCGCGGCCGAACGCACGTAAATCATGGGAAGATTGAGTTCTTGGGCGACCAAAGCAGCTAGAGCAATCGCCCCGGTGGCCACGCCCGCAATGACTTCAACCGTGGGGTACTGAGCTTTGATGCTCTGAGCCATTTGCTCGCGCAAATACGTACGGACCATGGGGTGCGACAAGGTGACCCGGTTATCGCAGTAAATGGGAGAAAGGATGCCAGAGGCCCAGGTAAAGGGGGCGTCGGGGCGCAACTCAATCGCCTTAATTTGCAGCAGTAATTCAGCCAGACGTTTGGCGGTTTCAGACTCATTAACCATGACGCAAAAGTACGACCACATTTCGATGACTGCAGCAGGCGGTTGGGTCGAAAATGAGCGCGGAGAGGTCCTTTGGATCTATCGCCTGAACCAGTGGGACTTGCCCAAAGGAAAGTTGGAGGAAGGGGAGGACATCCCCACATGTGCGCTTCGCGAAGTCGAGGAGGAATGTGGGTTGAGTGGGCTCATTTTGGGCCCAAAACTCACAGAGACGGTGCATGAATACCTCCTTCGTGGCCAGACCGTCGTGAAGACCACGCATTGGTACCGGATGCGGGTACTCGGGATCCCGCCCGTATCACCCCAAACGGAGGAGGGTATTGAGTGGGTCCGTTGGGTGGATGCCTCTGAATGGGAGGCCCATTTGGCGTCCACATATGCCACGATTCAAGCCGTGGCAGAGGCAGCCCGGCGCGATTAAGTGCGCGCTACCCGGACAGATTCGGGCACAAAGCGGGTATAGTCGCCACCATTCTTGATCACATCGCGGACAATGCTGGAGGAAATAAATGCCCACCGTGCACTGGTGAGCAAGAACACCGTTTCGAGGCTCGGCTCCATTTCTCGGTTGGCTTGGGCGATGGCTTTTTCGAATTCAAAATCGGCGGGGTTTCGAAGGCCACGGAGCAAGAAATGGGCGCCTTGACTCCGGGCAAAATCCACGGTTAAACCCGTGTAGGAAACGACCCGGATGGAGGGGTGCTGCGCAAAGGTTTCACGCATCCACTGCATCCGCTGTGCTAAGGGGAAGAGGTAGTGCTTCTCGGAGTTTTCTCCGACGGCCAAAATGATTTCATCGAATAGCGGCACCGCCCGTTCCACGATGTTGACGTGGCCGAGGGTGATCGGGTCAAAAGATCCCGGGAAAAGAGCGATTCGAGGCATCGGCAAGAGCTTGTTGAGCCACCAAGGTAGTAAATTCTGTGAGCGAGGTTCCGCGTGCGGCCAGTTGTTTGGGCAGGATGCTTTCGGCACTCATGCCGGGGACGGTGTTGATTTCGATCAGCACCGGACGCCCCTCGGCGGGTAGGATGAAGTCTGCCCGGCAGAACCCGGCTAATCCCAGTCCTTCGTAGATGCGGCGTGTGTAGGTTTCAATCCACGCGGCCGCCTCGTCGGGGATGCGCGCTGGAGTGATCTCCTCCGATAGGCCTTCGTATTTGGCGGCGTAATCAAAAAAGGCCTTCTTCGGGACAATTTCGGTGATGCCTAGGGATTCGACCCGGCCGTCTAGCCGTGCGACGCCACAGCCCACTTCGATTCCTGCCACTCCTTCTTCAATGACAATAGCTTCGTCTTCGGCGGCCGCAGCGATCAGGGCATCGCCCAATTCCTCGGGGCTGGAGATGCGGCTAATCCCGAAGCTGGACCCACTGCGGCAGGGCTTCACAAAGAGGGGGAAGTGCATGAGCTCCAGGGCCGGGTAAAGGCTTTCGGCTGGGACGCCTGCTTGCGTCCAAAGGGCCGGCGAGACGGGGATGCCCAAGCGCGTGACCACCCCATTGGTCCATGCCTTGTGGAAGGTCAGGGCGGACGTGGCCGGGGAACAGGAGGTGTACGGAATACCGAGGGCCTCCCAGGTAATGGCGAGGGTCCCATCCTCTCCGGGGTGTCCATGGATCAGATTGAAGATCAAATCAAGCTTTTGGGCTGAGCCGTGTTGCAGGATGTGCATTTGGCTCGGATCAAAGCCCACCAACTCCCCCTTTTCGTCGACGGCGGCCCACCCTTCCTTGGAGAGGGTGAGACCATAGACTTCATAGAGGGAACGGTCCAAGGCATGGAAAACCGTTTCTCCACTTTTGACAGAGATCCCGAATTCGCTCGAATATCCCCCCATGACGACGGCAACACGTGTACGCATATTTCAAAGATAGCGGGTGGTGGAAAGCAGTTGGCTATTTTTGCAGGAGATGAAACTGATTTTATTCCTTCGCAGCAAGACCTTTTGGTTGAATGCCGCCCTCGCATTGGCCTTCTTCACCCTCTTGGGCTTGAGTGCCAATTGGATTTTGAAAGGAATCACGGGCCATGGCGAGGTCGAGGTCGTCCCAGATCTAACGGGGTTGACATGGGAGGAAGCCCAAGCCCGCTTGGCCGAAGGAGCCCTTCAAGCCGAAGTGCTGGATAGCAGTCTGTACTTTCCCAAAATGGATCCCGGCACCGTCGTGGATCAGTACCCCATGGCGGGAGCGACGGCCAAAGCCGGTCGCACCGTGCAATTGAGCATCAATCGCCGCCGCCCCGGCCGGGTGGCGCTGCCCTTATTAGTTGAGCGGACCCTGCAACGGGCGGAACTGGATTTGACCTCCCGGGGCCTGCGCGTTGGACGGATCACATTTGTCCCGGATTTGGCCGAAGGCTTGGTTTTGTCGGCCAGTGCCGGGGGCGTGGTGCTCGCTGAGGGGAGCCAGGTTCGGAAAGGAACAGCCATCGACCTGGTGGTCGGCAAGCGCTCGGGCCCACCGACCCACGCGGTTCCCAATCTCTTGGGCATGCGCTTCGGGGAAGCGAAGGCCATTCTACAACTCAGCGACCTGCGCCTGGAATGGGTGGAAGGGGACACCACGTTGTCCGGAGGGGTCATCATTTCTCAACTGCCCAGCGATTCGCAAGGAATGTTTGTCACGCATAAAGATGGGGTGGTGCGCGTTTGGGTAGGGGAGTCCCATCTCCTTCAGAGCAACGATGAAGAATAATCCCCTGAAGTTCGGGCGCCTTTTTGCGCTAATACTGGTCCTGGTCCACCTTTCGGTCTGGGCGCAGCCTCTTGAGGCCTGGTTCATGCCGCGCAGCGGGACCGCACAACCGGTCGCCTTTCTTCAAAAGACCTCCGATACCCTCCTGCCTCCATTTGTCGATGGATTTTCACACCGCTTGCATCCTACCTGGACCTCGTCTGGAGTGATCGCTGGGAGCCAGTGGTCGGTGGATCCGCTCTCTTTAGGGGCCGCGGTCTTTGACGGCATCGCCGCGGATGGGCAAGCGTACCGCCCGGGCGTTCTGGGAAATGATTCCTTAACCGATGCCTTGGTCTCGCCCTATTTCAATTTGACGGGCCAAAGCAACGGAGTGCTGAGTTTTTATCTGCAGCAAGGGGGGCAGGGCGATCCAACGGAAACCCAGGACTCGCTCTTGGTCCACTTTTGGAATCCAAGCACCAATGCATGGGAGCACGGCTGGGGGCTTCGAGGCGGGGCAAATACGGGCCGGTGGCACGCTCAGGCAATCGCGCTCCCTGCGCACCTGAATGGCCAAAATGGGGTGCGATTCCGGGTTAGCCGGTATGGCTCGCCAGGTGGAGCATTTGACCACTTTTTGCTGGATTATTTGGAGTTTGGAATGGCCCGCACCGTGGCAGATACCGCACTCTTTGACCCGGCCTGGTCGCGGGCACCCTCCGGCCTATTTCGTGCTTATTCGGAGCTGCCATGGTGGCACTACAGCGCATTTGTCCTGGAGCGCGACAGTTTGGCTACGGCCTATCGCCGAAATGGCACAGCGCCCGTGGGCGGGTGGCAACTGAACTTGGGCAAGTATGTCTGGAAAGATGATGCGGGGAATGTGGTCGCGAGCCGCTCCAATGTGCCGGTCGTGACGACCCTCAACCACAACAGCAGTACCCCCTATCCCTTTGCATTGACCAAGCCCAATCTACAGCCCCTCGGGCCGCAGACCTACCACTTGACCGGATGGTTTGACGGCGAGAATGTGGGCGAGTTGAGCAATGACACGCTGTACATTCACCAACCCTTGCATGCGCGCTACGGGCTTGACGATGGGACGGCGGAGCGCAGCTATGGCGTGAGTCAAGGAACGTCGCCTCAGTGGGCGCAGCAATTTGAGTTTTTGCAAAGCGATACCCTTCGGGGGGTCGATCTCTCCTTTGTGCCGGCCGGATTTGACTGGTCCGGGATGACCTTCCAGTTGGGAGTTTGGGAAGTGGATACCGCGGGACTGCCTGGGCAGGTTTTGTACCTCAGTGACAGCGCCTACCTGCCCGAATTGCCGTATGCAGGCGACCCCTTTCGGCACTATGTGCTGGATACCGTGGGCTTGGTAGTGCCCAAAAAAGTCTATGTTGGCCTCATCCAGACCACGGGGCCGGCGATCACGGTGGGCTTGGATGTGAGTGGCGATGCCCCGAAGGCCTATGGGGATTATGCCGGGTGGTTCCCCTCGTTGCTGCCTGGACGCCTCATGATTCGCCCGTTTTTCCGCGGCCTTCCTCAAGACTTGCAGATCGACCAAATTCCAAGGGACCCCAGCTTTGTCTACCCCAATCCCGCTCAGGACGTGCTTCGCGGCCCATCCGGGCTGGGCGAGGCGGTGGTTTACTCTGCCTTTGGGCAAGAAATGGGGCGATTTGCCCCCACACCGGGATGGGAACTTCCTGTCTCGGATTGGCCTGCAGGGATGTATGTCCTTCGCTTTGAAGCAGGTCCTCACTATGTATTTATGATCCAGCGCTAATGCGAGGAGATGTAGCCGAAGCCTGGGAAGGGGACGAAGAAGAGCTCTATGAGCATTTCCGATTTGTATCGGAACCCGGACAGCAATTGTTGCGGGTAGATAAGTTTTTGTTCAATTTCATGACGCACACCTCGCGCAACCGCATCCAAAAGGCGGCGGACGCGGGAGCCATTCGGGTCAATGCGCAGCCGGTGAAGAGCAACTACCGGGTGAAACCGGGCGATGTGGTGACCCTGGTATTGGCACAACCTCCCAAACAGATTGAGCTCTTTGCCCAGGATTTGGATTTGAATGTGGTGCATTGCGATAGTGATGTGGTCGTCGTGAACAAACCGGCGGGCATGGTTGTGCATCCCAGCTATGGACACTATTCTGGAACGCTGATCAACGGCTTGCTGCATCTCTTTGAACATCTCCCTGATGGCGACAAAAGCGAGCGCCCAGGCTTGGTGCACCGCATTGACAAGGACACCTCGGGTTTGTTGGTTATTGCGCGCAACGAGTATGCGATGGCCTTCCTAGCCAAACAGTTCGCCGACCACTCGACCGAGCGCGAATACTATGCTGTGGCCTTGGGGAATGTGGAGGCGGATGCCGGGACCATCACCGGGCATATTGGACGGAGCTTGAAGGACCGCAAGGTCATGACGGTCTTTGAGGACGGCAAGTACGGAAAGCATGCGGTGACGCATTATCGCGTGTTGGAGCGCTTTGGCTTTGCTACCCTCGTGGCCTGCCGTTTGGAAACGGGCCGAACGCACCAAATTCGCGCACATTTCAAGCACCTCGGCCATCCCTTGTTTGGGGATGAAACCTATGGGGGGCTAGAGATGCCCGATAAACCGGGCTGGCCAAAATTCAAGGAATTCATGGTCAACAACCTCAAAATCTGTGCGCGCCAAGCGCTGCACGCCCGCATGTTGGGCTTTGAGCATCCCACCAAAAAAGGAGAGCGGCTCCGTTTTGAAGCCGCTCTGCCGGAAGATATGGAAGCCATTTTGGAGCGCTTCCGAAATTATGTGGCTGTGCACCTCGCCTAGGCTAGGTTCGCGCCCATTTTACGCATAGAGACCTTCGTAGCCCGCGTCGTACATCGCCAAAATGGGCTTGCGGCGCAACTTCATCGTGGGGGTTAGGTGCCCAGCTGGAATGCTCCACACGTCTGATGTGATGAGGATTTTCTTGGCGCCTTCCCATTTGCCGAATCGTTCGTTCTTGGCGTCCACTTCCTTTTGAATGCGGGCGACGACCAACGGGTGCTGCACCATTTCTTCGGGTGTGGTCCAGGCAATGTCCTTCCGTGCACACCAGTTTTTCAAGAAATCAAATTGGGGCTGGAGAAGCAAGACGGGGAATTTGCGGTTTTCGCCCGCCACCATGCACTGCTCGATGAAGGGGCTCTCCTTGTAGACGTTCTCCATGTTTTGGGGCGCGATGTATTTGCCGCCGGCTGTTTTGAAGATTTCTTTCTTGCGGTCCGTGATGCGCAAGTAGCCACCGGGCAGGATCTCCCCGATGTCTCCGGTGCGGAACCAGCCGTCTTCGGTCATAACCTCGGCCGTCAAATCGGGACGTCCGTAGTAGCCCATCATGATGTTGGGGCCTTTGGCGAGGATTTCGCCGTCACTGTCCAACTTGAGCTCCACGCCTTCAATGGGTGTTCCGACGGTGCCTAGTTTGTGGCCTTGGCCCGTGGGCAAATTCACCGAAAGCACGGGAGATGTCTCCGTCAAACCATAGCCTTCTTGAATGTTGATGCCTGCTCCGGCAAAGATGCGGGCCAAACGAGGGTTCAAGGCTGCCGCACCCGAGGCGACCGCTTGGGTCTTTCCTCCGAGTGCCTCTTGCCACTTGGAGAAGATCAGTTTGCGGGCCAGTTTGAGCTGGGCATAATACAACGGGGATTTGCCGCTGTGCTCGTAGTTTTCTGCCAGACCTACGGCCCAGAAGAAGAGTGCTTTTTTCACGCCCGTCAAATCCTTGCCCTTATCCATGATGCGGTCGTAGACTTTTTCGAGCAAGCGCGGAACAGCGGTGAATACCTCGGGATGAACCTCGCGTAGGTTGTCGCCAATGGTCTCCATGCTCTCCGCGTAGTAGGTACCTACCCCTGTGGTGAGGTAGATGTACACGATGACGCGTTCATAGCTATGGCACAAGGGGAGGAAGCTCAGCGATTTAGCGCCTGGGCCTACAGGAAGACGCTGTGAAGACGCGAGGGCATTGCTCGAAATATTGTGGTGGCTCAGCATCACCCCCTTGGGCGTCCCCGTGGTGCCGCTGGTGTAAATGAGGGTAGCCAAGTCTTCGGGTTTCACGGCGGCCATGCGGGCCGTCAATTCGGGCCGGTGTGCTTCGTCGGCTGCCGCAAATACTTCGTCCCAATGGGCGCAGCCCTCGACCGGCACGAAGGAATAAATTTCCTTCAGACTGGGCACGTCGGCTTGGATGGCCTTGACCTTGTGGAACAGATCGGCGTCGCTCAAAAAACAATAGGTGACCTCGGAGTCGTTGAAAATGAACTTGTAATCCTCGGAGGAGATAGTGGGATAGACGGGTACATCAATGCCACCGGCAGAAAGGATGCCTTGGTCGCAGATGTTCCACTCCGTGCGGTTGTTCGTGGAAATGATGGCTATTTTATCGCCAGGCTTCACCCCAAGAGCGATCAAGCCGAGGGCTAGCTTTTCCGCTTTGGCGACATAGTCAGCGGTAGATAAGGATTCCCATTGGCCGTTAATCTTGGTGTTTAAGGCGTCGGGGCGGGGGTGTTGTTCGAGGGCGTAGTACGCGAAGTCAAACAGGCGAGTAGGAGTCATAAGCGTTTAGGTCGTCGTTAGCGTTTAGGGTTGGGCGGTGTAGACGCATCCGCCTTGCACCCAAGTTTGTAGCACCTTTAACGTTGGAAGAATGTCTTCCGGACACGTCAGGAGGTCTTCCGTAAAGATGGTAAAATTTGCCCAAAAACCATTTTTAATTGCACCTAATTCTTCCTCCTGAAAGGCGGCGTAGGCGGCGTCGTGGGTCATGCCTTTCAATGCCTGTGCGCGAGTCAAGGCATTTTCCATCTGAAATCCGGCGGCGGGATGGCCGTCCAAAGCCTTGCGTGCGGTGGCGGCATACAAGGTGTACAGCGGATTGACTTCTTCGACGGGGAAGTCTGTCCCGAGGGGCAAAATACCGTCTGCCGCTTGGCGAAGTTCGAGGTAGGCATACGCGTCGGGCATGCGGAGGCTACCCAGGCGTTCCAAGGCCCAATCCATGTCGGAGGTGGCGTGCGTAGGTTGGACGGACGGTAGAAGGCCTTGTGTGCCGCCGAAGCGCACTCGGTCCGAAGCGCTAACAATCTGAGCATGCTCGATTCGCCAGCGGCTGCCCTGTGGCGCAAACTGCTGGTAGAGGTCCAGCATAAAGTGGTTGGCCGAATCTCCGATAGCATGCGTATTCATCTGCCAGCCCATGGCGGCCAACTCTTGGGCGGCGCTCTGCATGTAGGCATAGCTGCGAATCTGCAGGCCAAAGTGGTCGTGCCGGTCGTGGTAAGGCTGGCGCAGCAAGGCGCCTCGGCTCCCCAGCGCACCGTCGGAATAAAACTTAAAGCTGTGCACCTCCAAGCGATCCGTTTTTAAGGTTCCGCGGGCCTTCCATTCGGCCAGGGCCTCAGGGCTTTCTGACACCATGACATAGAGTGGAATGGTGAGTTGGTCCGCTTGCTGGAGGCGGTGGATGAGGTCAATGTCTTCCGTGGGTAGGCCGGCGTCGTGGACCGAGGTGAGCCCCAAGCTGTAGCAGCGGGCTTGTGCGGCGAGGAGGGCTTCGATGCGCTCTTCCTCGCTGGGCTGGGCGATTTGAAGGAGGCTTTCGGCGTTGTCGATCAGGACCCCGGTGGGCTGTCCTTGGGCGTCGAGGAGCACTTCGCCGCCCTCGATACGGCTTTCGCCGGTGATGCCTGAAAGGGCCAAAGCCACGCGGTTGGCCACCACGGCATGGCCATCAATGCGGCTGAGGACGATGGGTTTATCGGTGAGGCCATCGAGCTCCTCCGCCGTAGGGTAGGCAGCGCCCGGCCAGTCGTTTTGGTCCCAGCCACGGCCGCGAATAACCTCGGCATCGGGGTGTTCGGCGATGAAGGTTTGGACGCGTTGGACACATTCGCCCCAGGAGGTAGCGCCCCAGAGATTGACCGCATTCATCGCCAAGCCCTGGCCCATAAAATGGGCATGCGCATCGACGAATCCGGGGTAGAGGTAGGCCCCTTGAAGATCCACGGTGTCGAGGGCGCTGGGAACGTCATTCTGGCCGTCCACCAAGGGGGTTACACTCAGAATTTTTCCGTCGCGAACCGCCACATGACCATACACGTAGTAGAGGCTATCCCCTTCAAACTGGGCGATCTGGGCGTTCATCAAGGTGGTATCTGCCAAAAAGGCCGGGCCGCAGCCTGCGATACTCACAATCAGCAGTGCAAAAAAGGCGGACAAATGTGCTTTCATTCCCGAAAGGTAGGTAGGGAGGGTCGTACCTTTGCGACAAAGAATTGCACATGGACTCCGCTGCCCTTCCTACGGTTGAAACCGCCAAAGAATTAGGCCTCCTTCCCGAGGAATTTGACAAGATTTGTGAGGTCTTAGGCCGAACGCCCAACTTCACGGAACTATCCGTCTATTCGGTCATGTGGTCGGAGCACTGTTCCTACAAGAACTCCATCGTCTGGCTCAAGACCCTTCCCAAAGAAGGTCCGCATATGCTGGCCAAAGCGGGCGAAGAAAACGCCGGCTTAGTGGATATTGGTGAAGGTCTGGCCTGTGCATTCAAAATTGAATCCCACAACCACCCCTCGGCCGTGGAACCCTACCAAGGGGCCGCCACCGGTGTGGGCGGTATCAACCGCGACATCTTCACGATGGGTGCTCGCCCCATTGCCCAGCTGAACAGTTTGCGCTTTGGCGATCCTACTACGGCCCGCACCAAGTGGCTCGTCAAGGGCGTGGTCAAAGGCATCGGCAACTACGGCAATTCCTTTGGCATCCCCACGGTGGGCGGCGAAGTCTACTTTGACAAGTGCTACGAGCAAAACCCCTTGGTCAATGCTTTCTCCGCGGGCATTGTCGAGGTGGGCAAGCAAATTTCTGCCAAGGCGCAAGGCGTGGGCAATGCTGTATACATCGTGGGCTCCTCCACGGGTCGCGACGGCATTCACGGAGCCGCGTTTGCCTCCAAGGATTTGAGTGAAGATTCGGCCAACGACATCCCCTCTGTACAGGTGGGCGATCCCTTCCAAGAGAAATTGCTTTTGGAAGCCACGATGGAGCTCGCCAAGACGGGTGCCGTCATGGGCATGCAGGACATGGGTGCCGCAGGCATTACCTGTTCTACGAGTGAAATGTCTGCAGGTGGCGGCGTAGGCATGGATATCGATTTGGACAAAGTTCCTACACGTCAGGACGGCATGGAGCCTTGGGAGATTCTTTTGTCTGAATCTCAGGAGCGCATGCTGGTCGTGGTAGACAAAGGCCGCGAAGCCGATGTGGAAGCCATTTTCGAAAAATGGGACATCCACTGTGAGCCCATCGGTATTGTGACTGAAGGTCCTTACGTGCGCTACTTCTGGCACGGGGAAAAACTGGCCGAAATTCCTGCCGAGTCTCTCGTGCTAGGCGGCGGTGCCCCTGTGTACTACCGCGAAACCCGCGAGCCCGCCTACTACACCGAATACCAGAACTTCGACATGGACATGGTGCCATGCCCCGAAGATCTTCAGAGCGTCGCCATGGAGCTGGCCGGCCTGCCCAACATCGCCTCCAAGCGCTGGGTCTACGAACAGTACGACTCCATGGTGGGCACCAAGAACCGCTCCACCAATGAAGCGAGCGATGCCGCCATTGTCAACGTGAAAGGCTCCAAGCGTGCCATCGCCATGACCGTGGATTGCAACAGCCGCTACGTCCATGCCGACCCCGAGGTGGGCACCATGATTGCGGTCGCAGAAAATGCCCGAAACATCGTCTGTTCCGGCGGCGTTCCCTCGGCCATCACGAACTGTTTGAACTTTGGCAATCCCTACAACCCGGAGGTCTACTGGCAGTTTGTCGGCGCCATCAAGGGCATGGGCAAAGCCTGTGAGAAGTTTGCGACCCCGGTGACCGGTGGCAACGTGAGCTTCTACAACCAAACCCAAATCGGCAACCGCATTGAGCCCGTTTTCCCCACCCCGACCATCGCGATGATTGGCTTGGTGGAAGACATCAAGCACGTGACCACGATCCCATTCAAAGCCAAGGGCGACTTGATCTACATGCTGGGTACGTCTCGCGACGACATTTCGTCCAGCCAGTACTTGGTGCACCACCACGGCATGGAGGCGTCTCCCGTTCCCTTCTTCTCGTTGGAGGAAGAATACGCCACGCTGGAGCAACTCAAGGAGCTCATCCGCAAGGGAGTCATTGCTTCGGCGCACGATGTGTCCGAGGGCGGTCTCTTCATTGCATTGCTGGAATCAGCCATGCAGGGCGGTCTGGGCTTCGATATCACCACGGATGTGGAAATTCGCCCCGATGCCTACCTCTTTGGTGAGAGCCAGAGCCGCATTGTGGTTTCTGTTACCCCCGAGAACGAAGAGTCCTTCATCGACCTCATGATGCTCAACGGCGTGGAGTTTGACCTCCTGGGCCATGTCACCAAAGGCGCCATCCGCGTAGACGACGAGGATTGGGGTGTGGTGAGTGACTATGCCAAGCCCTACCAGAACGCGCTGGGCGAGGTGCTCGAGGGCTAAGGCAGTCTAAGGCTTGAAGGGTTAAAGGGTTGAAGGGTGAAAGGGCCCTTTTGCCCTCCGTTTTGCCTGAATGACTGAGTCGGGATAGGCCGAATGCCTGCTTTTTTTGGGTACCTTCCCGGGTAGAAATGGTTTCCAAGTGCCTACGAATCTCGTTACTTTGGACAGTAGCTGTCTTGATTTTGTGCGCAACCAAGCTGCACGGTCAGGTGAATTATCGGCAGTTTAAGGACCTACACTCGACGTGCAGCCGTATAGATTCCGCGTCGGTGATGAAGGATTTTGTCGCGTTAGATACGCTGCGGAATCTAGGAATCTCCGGATATGAAGATTTGTTTCTAGAGGACCTTGGGATGAATTATTACTACCAATTTCTCTTGTTTGGACGGCGGGCAGATCTCGATAGCAGTATTTCGGTGAGTCGTTTGGGCTGGGAATCCTACAAGAGCAGTCGCTCGTTGTGGATACTGGCGTTCAACCTCGTCCAATCAGGCCAATTTGAAGAGGGAATTGGCTATCTAGAAACCTATGTGGAACTCCTGAAGGAACAAGGTGTCCTTGTGGATTATGAACAGGTCTACCGCTTGTACAAGAAGGTGTACGAGGGGCTAGGTAAGTCCAAGGGTTGAAGGGTTGAAGGGTTGAAGGGTTGAAGGGCCCTTTTGCCCTCCGTCTTCCCCGAATGCCAGAATCTCTACCTCCCTTATGGGCTTAGCGCAGGGTAGCACCGACGCCGTCTTCGGCGGCTTTCAAGAGTTTGGCCATAGCCCCGTCCACCTGTGCATCTTGGAGGGTCTTGTTCGGATCCAAGAAGGTGAAGCGCATGCCGTAGGACAGCTTGCCGTCAGGCAGATTTTTCCCTTGGTACACATCGAAGAGTTCAATGCGTTGAAGGGTCTTTTCCTTGACTTGGCGGAGGCAGCTGTAAAGTTCGCCATAGCTGAGATGGGCATCCACAATGAGGGCCAAATCGCGGGTAACTCTGGGGAATTTAGACGGTTCACGGTAGGCAATTTTCACGCGGGAGGCCGCCTTGACAAAACGGTCCCAATCGATGCGTGCCGCCAAAACGGGCTGCTTGAGATCCGCTTGGCTAAGTGCCCAATCGTCTACCCAGCCCAGGGAGGCCAGGGGCTGTCCCCCCACGGTGAGGAGAATGCCGCCGGCAAACTCGCCGCCTTCGGCGTCCATGCCTTGCTCTTCGACGTTCAAGCCAAAGCGCTGGCAAAGTCCAAGGACTAATCCTTTGAGGGCAAAGAAGTTGATTTTTGCTTCGCCGGTCATCCAGTGGGGGCCGGGGTAGCTGCCGGCGAGCCAAAGGCCAAGGGCGTTGCGCTCGGATAGACCTTCCGCTGATTTGTGGTAGGTTCGACCGAATTCAAACAGCGCCACGTCGGCGTTTTGGCGTTTGGCGTTGTAGCTCACGGCATCCAGGCCTCCGAGCATCAAGCTAGGGCGCATGACGCCCAGGTCCTGGCTCAAGGGGTTCAAAATGGGAACGACGCTATCGGCTGTGATGCTCGGATGCTTTTCGTAGGCTTGGGCGCGCGTCAGGGAGTTGTTCATGATTTCAAACAATCCTTGGGCGACCAGATAGTCTGCGGCTTTGCGGCGAAGCATTTCGGGGCTGATACGGTCCTCGTAGGCCACATACGAGCGCATGGCAGGGGGGAAGGAGATGGCATTGAAGCCGTAAATGCGCAAAATTTCTTCGGCGATGTCTGCTTCACGCGTGACATCCCAGCGATACGCAGGGACAGAAAGCGTCCAGGCACTACCCGTTTCGGCGGTGATAAAGATGTCCAGGGACAAAAGAATGCTGCGCATACGGTCCACAGGAATGGCTTCGCCAATGCTGGCTTGGATGCGCTGCGTGTCAATATGGACGACGCGGTCGTCAAAGGGGGCGTCCGCGGACTCAAAGGCATCGTAGCCCATGACTTTGGCGTCCGGGAAGATGCTCTGGAGGAGGGTCCAGGCGAGCTCCAGGGCTTCGGTACCGAGACTGGGATCCACGCCACGCTCGTAGCGGAAGGAGGCGTCAGTGTTGAGGCCGTGGCGCTTGGCACCCTTTCGGATCACGACGGGGTCAAACCAGGCAGATTCCAAAACAATGGAGGTCGTATCGGCTTGAACGCCCGACTTCAATCCCCCAAAAACACCGGCCATCGCCATGGCGTCGGAGGCATTCGCAATGACCAGGTCGTCCGAGTGGAGGGTGCGCGCTACGCCGTCCAACGTGGTGAAGGTTTCGCCCGACGTGGCGCGGCGCACGACTAGGGCCTTGCCCTGAATGGCACGGCTGTCAAAGGCGTGCAGGGGATGGCCCACGCTGTGTAGGACGTAGTTCGTGATGTCCACCAACGCGTTGATGGGCTTAGCGCCGATGGTCTTGAGACGACGTTGAAGCCACTCTGGAGAGGGGACGGCAGAGACGCCTTCCACCTTCAGGGCGAAGTAGCGGGGACAGGCGCTTGGGTCTTGGATGTCCAGGGTTAGGCCGGAGCCCACGGTGGGCCATTCGCTGAGCATGGGAGGGCTCCACAGGACCTCTTCGTCGTGACGCAGTAAGGCGGCGCGCAGGTCGCGGGCCACCCCCATGTGGCTCATGGCGTCCATGCGGTTGGGGGTGAGTCCAATTTCCAGGGCGGTGTCGCTCTCCAACCCGAGGTGCTCGCTCAAGGGCTGGCCGACGACGGCAGCCGGGTCAAGGATCAGGATGCCGTCGTGAGAGGTGCCCAGGCCGAGTTCGTCTTCGGCGCAGATCATGCCTT
>Ga0209602_1000233_pt1 | contig 54404 bp, 56 predicted proteins | sample COGITO_mtgs_1205_3_FD_184810 | JGI IMG/M metagenome (GOLD analysis project Ga0209602, IMG submission 184810) | Pelagic marine microbial communities from North Sea - COGITO_mtgs_120524 (SPAdes) (version 2) | ecosystem: Environmental > Aquatic > Marine > Epipelagic ...
CTATGCAAGGCACTCAGCAGGCGATGCAAGGGCCAAACATTGGTCAATTTATGAACCCATACACTCAGCAAGTTACGCAAAACACGTTAGCTGACATGGAGCGCCAAAGACAAATGGCGATGAACACAATGGGAGCGCAAGCATCAAGCGCGGGAGCGTTTGGTGGTTCGCGTCACGGCGTTGCTGAAGCTTTGACTAACGAAGGATTTGCAAGGCAAGGCGCGCAAGCATTTGGCAATCTGCAACAGCAAGGGTTTAACACTGCATTAGGTGCGGCGCAAAACCAACAGCAGATGCAAATGGGCGGAGCTGCACAAACTGGCGCACTTGCAGGCCAAGCATTTAACACAGGTCAGGCAATTCAAGACAGGCAAGAACGACAAGGTTTGTTACAGCAGGGTATGCAACAAGCACTCATTGATGCGGCTAAACAGCAGTATGCGGGTTACACTGGAGCGCCAATGCAAGCATTGTCAGCGCCACTTGCTGCATTAGGTTCAACTCCAGAACAACAATACACTCAAACTCAAAGTCAAAAACCGGGCTTGTTAAGTTATCTACAAGCATTTGGAAGTATGGGATAAGCATATGATAAAAAAGCCAGCAGAAATCATTCAAGATAGGATGAACCCAAGTCAGTCTCGTGGCGGTTTAGGCGGCTTACTTGACTATGCTAAAGAGCAAAATCCTAACACTGGTTTGAGCAGATTTCAAAACTTTGCCGCAGCTCTTGACCCATTAATTATGCCAGAGATGCGTGCAGGCGAAGCAATACGCGAACGTGGTATGCAACGTGTAGCTGCGGGTAATAAGAATAAGACTATTCAAATGCTTATAGATAGAGACAGGCAAGACTTGGCTGACATGGTTCAGTCTGGTGCAATCAATCCCGGTCAAGCTATAAATTACATGATGCAAGAGGCAAGCGCAGACAAGCAGTTTGGAAGACAGCAAGAATTAGCTTTGTTTAGAAATTCTCTTGCTGGTAATGTAAATGTGCAGTCTGTATCAGACTTACCAGACCAATCAGGTGTATTGGTAAAAATGAAAGATGGTAGTGTTGTTGTTAAAACTTCTGGTGGGCAAGAGTTAACAGGAGAAGCCGCAATGGAATTTGTGCGGAAATCACAATCAAACTACGCTGAGTTGCAAAAGGGTATATACCAAAGTAGGGAAACTGGTAAGTTAACAGCTCAAGTTGATTTAATAGGTGACGTTGAGTTCCAGAAGAAAAATGCTGTATTAAAATCAGATATGATTAAATTATCTGGTGAAACTAGAGCAAAAATAAAACAAAACTTAGCAAACTACCAAATAGCTCTTGATGCATTAGACGCTGGTGAAGGTGGAATTGCATTAACTGGTAGATTGGCTCAGTTTGTGCCTAATATTACTGCGGCAGCACAATCTATAGAAACGGCGAAATCTAAATTAGGTTTGGATATTATTGGTTCTGTTACGTTTGGCGCATTAAGTGAAGGTGAATTAAAACTCGCTATGGATACAGCACTACCAAGTGACCAATTATCGCCTACTGAGTTAAGAAAGTGGATTACGGATAGAATGAATGCACAACGCAAAGCTTTTGAAGCCGTAAATGATACGCTAAATCATTTTGTAAATCAGCGTTCACTTAAAGATTACTACACAAATGTTGTGGGTATAGATAATGGGCAAAGTACAACGCAGAGTGACGACGATGACCCTCTTGGAATAAGGTAATTACAATGAGTGATATAGAAGCATTACGAAAAAAGTTTCCGCAATACCAAGATAAAACAGACGCCGAATTATTATATGGCGTTTATAACAAGTTTTATTCAGAAATGCCTGTGGTGGGTTTTGCTAAGAAACTTGGCTTGGATAAGACGCAAGCTGGAGATTTACTTGTTGAAGCTAACAAGGCTGGCAAGCCGTTTGGCTTTGCTAATAAAGATAAGCCTGAAGTTGGTGGTGGTGCTGTGGGTACAGCACGGGGATTATTCCAAGGCGCAACTTTTGGGTTTGGAGATGAAATTATAGCGGGTGGTACTGCTGGCCTTAAAAAAATTGTAAGTGGTGATGATAAGCCTTTAGGCGATATATACCAGCAAGAGCTACAAAGAGAACGTGAAAGAATTGGCGAGTTTAAAGAAACAGACCCTATAAAAGCATATGGCTCTGAATTTGTTGGTGGCGCTGCTGTCCCATTAGGTACTGCTAGTACATTAAAGCAAGCCACTAAAATTGGTGCAGGTGCAGGCGGACTTTACGCAGCAGGGACATCAGAAGGTGACATGATGGATCGCTTAATGGCTATGCCAACAGGAGTTGCTTTAGGCTCAATACTTGGTGGCACATTTCAAGTAGCTGGCAGAACTGTGTCTGATGTTTTTAAGGACTTCCTAACTAAGAAAGCACAACAAGCAGCGGCTCAAGGAGCTAAATCAGTTGAAGAGCTAAAGCAGTCTGCAAATAATTTATATAAATTAGCAGAAAACTCTGGCGTGCAAATTGACCCAGTAGGTTTAAATAAAATAATTGATGATGTTTTAGAAGAGGTAGGTACGAGCGGAAGGCCATTAAGCAAAACATTATTTCCTAAAAGTAAAGGTGTTCTTCAGGAGATTGAAGCCGCAGCCAAAGATTTTGCTAGCGATATTACAAAAAGTGCTGGCATGAAAGACATTGATTTTCTTAGTAAATTAACACAAGCGCCTAAATCTGATTTTACTAATGACGCGGAGCGTCGAGTTGGTGGAATTATTAGCGATGCAATTGATAATTATGTAGCTAAACTAACACCAGACCAATTAATATCTGGAAATCCGCAAAGTGCGATGAAGGGATTAAAAGAAGCTCAGAAAACTTGGTCTGTAATGAGTAAGACTAGAGTAATAAATGATTTACTCGAAGCAGCCCCAAATTATGCTGGCGGGTTAGAAAGTGGATTAAAAAATCAAATACGAACATTGTTAAATAATCCTAAAAAAAGAAAGCAATTTAATAAAGAAGAACTGACATTATTGGCTCAAATACAACAAGGTACGCCATTAGGTAACTTAATAGCAAATATAAGCCAAGCAGGTTTTTCCATGACAGGTGGTAGAAACCCACTTAGTGGTGGTGTTGCTACTGGTGCAATGGGCGTATCATCTGCAGCAGGTGCATTAGTTGGTGGCCCTGTTGGAGCTTTAGTTGCTCCATTAATAACTGGAGCAGCCACAACTGGATTAAGATACGTTAGGGAAATGTCTATGAAAAACCGAGTTGAGCTATTCCAAGCAATTGTTGCGAATGGTTTAGCAGAACAAGTTAAAACCGCAAATCCTTCTGCGTTTAGAGCATTAGAAGCTGCCACGCGCTCGTTTACATCTGGCGCAACAAAAGGCACTATTGCTGCTGGAGCAGATCAAACACAATATGCTGTAGATAAAATGGTGAATTAAGGAATAAATCATGGAATTAAAACCAAAGTCACGTATGGAAATTGAAGGCATTGTCCAAGACGCCATTGCCAGCGCAGTAGATTTTGTTGAAAGCGAAATAAGCCAAGACAGAATTAAGGCACAGCGATACTATGACGGCGAAGTTGACCTTGGTTATGAAGATGGCAGAAGCAAAGTTGTAGCCACAAAAGTACGTGATACCGTACGTTCTGTTAAACCAAGTTTAATGCGCATATTCCTGAGTACAGCGAAGCCAGTGGAGTTTGTCCCACGTGGCCCAGAAGATGTAGCAATGGCAGAGCAAGCTACTGAATTTATGCACCACGAGTTTACACGTTTAAACGGCTACCGGGTGATAAACGATGCATTCCAAGATGCACTTGTGAAGAAACAAGGTATCGTAAAAGCATACTGGATGACATACCCGGAAGCTGAGATATACACGTTCACAGACTTAAATGATGATGAGCTGACGTACCTCACAGATGACGATGAAGTCACTGTAATCGAGCAAACGACAGAGATGAGTATCTCAATGGATGAGATGGGCGTTGAAGTAGAAGTGCCAAAGCACGACATAAAAATCAGTCGTAAGCAAGAGCAAGGCGAGCTGTGCATAGAGAGTGTGCCGCCAGAAGAATTTTTTATTAACCGAGATGCACGCAACCTTAAAGATGCGTACTTGGTGGCTCACAGAACTGAAATGCGTGCAGGCGATTTAATCGGCATGGGGTATGACCCAGACGTTGTATTAGGCTTAGATAGCTTCGATAGCGGGTCAGAGATGACTGAAGCTGAAGTGCATGAGAGACGTGGATACAGCTTGGATACATCTGACGAGGATGAGCAAGACCCGGCAATGAAAAACGTCAGTGTGACAGAAGCATATATGCGAATAGACGCAGACGGAACTGGCATACCAATATTACACAAACTTACTTGCGGTGGTACATCATATGAATTGCTAGACTTTGAACCATGCGATGAGTTACCTTTTGCTAAGTTTGAGATAGACCCAGAGCCGCATACATTCTACGGACGCTCACTAGCTGAAATAGTTATGGATGACCAAGACGCTGCAACATCAGTTTTACGCTCAATCTTAGATAACGTGGCAATGACAAACAATCCACGTCTGGCGGTCATAGAGGGCGCAGCTAACATTGATGACGTGTTAAACAACGAGATTGGTGCAATTGTGAGAATGCGCCAAGCTGGTGCAGTACAAGACTTGTCAGTGCCATTTACTGCTGGGCAGACATTAGGTGCATTAACTTACCTAGATGGCCTTGTAGAGAGCAAAACAGGCGTCTCACGGGCTTCTATGGGGTTAGACCCAGATGCAATGCAATCTACAACTAAAGCGGCTGTGCAAGCTACTGTGCAAGCGGCAGCAGGCCAAGTTGAAGTTATGGTGCGTAACCTAGCAGATGGCATGAGAGACTTGTTTGGCATAATGTTACGCCTGTCTCACAAGAATGTAGATGAAGAACAAATGATGCGCATGAATGGCTCATTTGTGCCAGTAGATCCCCGCGTGTGGGATGGCTCAATGGACGTTAGCATTAATGTTGGGTTGGGAACTGGACGTGAGGAAGAGAAAGCTATGGCACTTAGCCAAGCATTGCAAATGCAGACTATGGTTTACCAGACATACGGCCCAATGAATGGCTTAGTGAGCATGACTAATATCCGTAATACTTTGGCGGATCAGTTGGCTGTATCTGGAATACGAAATGCTGACAGGTATTTTGCGCCAATTACTCCAGAGATTGAGCAACAAATGCTACAACAGCAACAAGCGGCACAAGAGGCGCAGGGCGGCGAACAAGACCCGAATGCAGCGTTCTTGCAGGCAGAGCAAATGAAGGCTCAAGCTAAGATGCAATCTGATATGGCTAAGTTACAGCTTGAAGCGCAAAAAGCCGCCGCAGATAACGATTTAAAGCGAGATCAGATGGCGCAAGACTTGCTCGTTGATGCAGCTAAAGTGTATGGTGAATATGGGACATCAGTTGATGTAGCTCGCATACAGGCGGAGCAAGACAAGGTTCGCATGGTTGGTCAAATGGCACAAGGTAATCCACAGCAATGACAACAGAAATACGCATAAATGCAGAAGAAGCTAAGCGTCTGAAAAACGACACGGCATTCGTGCATTTTATGCAACAGGTACGCGATGACCAAATGAGGTTATTCGCTGACAGTAGTGCATCAGACGTTGATGTACGTGAAGATGCTCACGCAATACTGCGTGCAGTGAACCAGATCGAAATTAAACTCGACGCGGCTTTGGCAGCAGAGGTAATTTTAGATCGCAAACAAAGGAACTAGCACCGATGGAATCGACTAGCCTAGACCAAGCTGTAGACAGCTTATTATCACCCGCCCCAGAAGACACTGGTGGCGATAATCTGAGCGAAGCCGTTGATCAAATCACTGAGACTGAAGATGACGATCAAAGTGAAGCGATTGAGGCAACAGCCGAGAGCGAAGATGACGCTGAACTAGAAGCATCCAGCGAACAAGATGATGAAGATTATGATCTTGATGATGTGGAAATTGACGATGAAGACCCTGTAGAGGCCACTGAAGACACTAAGCTCATCCCCGTCAAGGTTGATGGAAAAGAAGAGCATTGGACACTGGATCAGTTAAAGCAATCTGCTGCGGGACAAGCGGCAATTAATAAGCGGTTTCAAGAGGCTGCCGAGGAGCGAAAGCAAGTCGAACAAGCTCAAGTTAAGATCAAAGCACATTTTGATCAAAAGGAAGCCGCGTTGCAACAGCGGGAAGCCCAACTTATGCAGTTGCACCAATCGTTTGAAGCTGGTGGATTACAGCGCCCAATCGAACCATCCGAGCAATTACTCAATGATGATCCAATTGGATACATGACTGAGAAGGCTTTGTATGATAAGAAGGTGCAGGAATATAACCAAAATCAAACACAACTCCAGAATATTGCAATGCAAAAACAGCAGGCATCTCTTGCCGCCGAACAAGAATACGATCTTGAACAAGTTAGGCTTTTGCAACAATATATTCCAGAAATAGCTGACCCAGTTAAAGGCCAGCAAATTAAGGATGCACTCGTAAATGTCGGTGTATCTTACGGCTACACTGTTGAAGAGATGCAAAGCGTCAAAGATGCAAGAGCTGTGAGACTTACAAACGATGCTCGCAAGTGGCAGGAGTTGGTAGCCAAGAAGAAATCTGCAAAGGCTAGTGGTAAGAAGCCAAGCCCTGTAGTGAAGGCTGGTGCTAAAAGGCGTCAAGAAGGAAATTCCGCAACTCGTAAAAAAGCGCAACAGCGCTTGCAGAAGACAGGTTCAATCGATGATGCATTGAACTTGATAATTGGTGAAAGTTAATACATTAAGTATTGCTTCTAACTCCTTGAAAGGAAACAAAAATGTCGCAACCGGCAAACACATTTGACAGCTATGATGCTGTCGGCATCCGTGAAGATTTATCGGATGTAATCTACAACGTATCTCCTGAAGAAACTCCATTCTATTCTAAGTCTGGTAAAACTACAGCGAAGAATACTTTAACTGAGTGGCAAACAGATTCACTACGTGCATCTGGTGCAAACGCTCACATCGAAGGTGACGCAACTGCTGCTGAAGCACGTACAGCAACGTCTCGTTTAGGAAACTATACACAGATTTTCAAAAACGCTGTTGTAGTTCCTGATACAGATGAAGGTCTAAATAAAGCAGGCCGCGCAAAAGAAGTTGCATACCAAACTTTAAAGATCGCAAAAGAGCAAAAATTAGACATTGAAAAAGCTCTATTTGCAAACAACGCAAGAGTTGCAGGCAATGCAACAACAGCACGCGAACTTGCAGGCGCTCCAGCATGGATGATTACAAACGTAGACTTCCAATCTGGTAACTCTGGCGCAAACCCAACTGGTGATGGTTCTGACGCACGTACTGATGATGGTACAGCAACAGCATTCTCACAAACTAAATTTGACGGTGTAATGCAGTCAATTTGGGAAGAGGGCGGAAAGCCAGACACAGTTTACTTGTCTGCATTCCAAATGAACGTAGCTTTAGGCTTCACTGGTAACAACAACCAGCGTTCAGCAGTACAAGCTGGTGATGAGAAAGTAATCAAATCACTTGCTGTATATGTAACACCTTGGGGTTCTGTTGAGTTCATGCCTTCTCGTGAAAATAGATCACGCGATGTTTTCATTATGCAAGACAATATGTGGGAAGTTGCAGTTTTACGTGGAACAAAGAATGTTGCACTAGCGAAAACTGGCGACAACACAACACGTCAAGTTGTAACAGAGCTAACACTTTGTGCTAAAAATGAAAAAGCAAATGGTATCATTGCTGACAACACAACTTCATAAGTAGTGTAAAACTAGGGGCAGCTTCGGTTGCCCCTTTTAACATCATTGGAGACTAAAATGAAAAAAGTATTAGTGAATGCAATTAAATTACATTGCAGCAAAGGCCGAGTAGAAAAAGGCGAAACTGTTATACTGCCAGATGAAGAAATTGCTAAGATAAATAAATTACGCCCCCACATAATTACAGTAATGGAAGATGTTGTAGAGAAGCCTGCAAAGAAAGCACCTGCTAAACGTAAGCGTGCAAGAAACGCAAATGGTACACTTAAATCAGATGACCCATCTACACCTGATGTAAATGAAGCATGGGAATGAATGATAGATGGCAAATTTATCAAACAAAATATCAGAGAAAATGTACTTTGAAGGCGATCAGATACTTATTAAGAAAACACATGATGGCGGGCAAGCGTTAAGGGATGCATCTTATGCGCGTGAAGTAACTGATAACTCATTTGGATCAGACTATAAGCATGTAGGCAATGTAGATATGGCTATGCTTGGTATTTGGTTGAAAGAGGCTGGTGTTGAATGGACAGATACACAAGCAGTTAAAGATGTGTTAAAGAGAAAGCTAATGAGTAATGAATTTAGCGGGCTACGTGTCTGGGAAGGTAAATACTAATGGAAATGACAGACTTATGGAGCAGCGTACTAACGCTAGGCGTTGGTTTTATAGGCTTTGTCCTACGTGGCTATGTACTTGAAGTGCAAAGATTGCAAATCCTGTTAAATCGTACTAGAGAAGAGTATGTTACTAAGGTTGACTCAAATCAAGTGCTTGGTCAGATAATGAGTAAATTTGATCGCATTGAAGAAAAGCTAGACAGGCTAGTAGAGCGAAAATGATACGCATCGCTTTAATCGCATTACTTATTGGCGGCGCTGCATACGCAGAAGATGATGATGTAATAAGATCGGAAAGCACTGTAACTTCAAATGGCTCGATGGAAACTACAATAGTTAGCCCGCCACCTTCTGCAATATCTCCACAAATTAGTACGAGTAACTCTGACTTGTGTACTGTTGGTGTTGCAGGTGCTGTGCAGACACAGATACTCGGTATCTCAGCAGGTCGAACTGTACGAGATATGAACTGTGAAAAACTAAAAAACGCAAAAGCACTTTATAATATGGGTATGAAGGTAGCCGCAATTTCTACACTCTGCCAAGATGAGCGTGTATTTGACGCCATGTTAAATGCCGGCACACCATGCCCTAAAGATGGCTTAGTTGGAGATAAAGCCAAATTAGCGTGGGAGATGGAAGCTGTGAAGGAAGAGATTGAAAGAGATCAGCAAAACGTAGTTAAAAGGATGTTTAATGATAACAGTGAAACAAAGATTGGGCTTGGCGTTATTATTAGCACTCTATCCCTCTTACTCGCACTCTGAGCCATACTTATACGGCTTCTCTGGTAACGCGGCTTACTACTCATTAAACTGGAGTATGACGCCCATGTTTCCAGATGTACCGGGCTTAGATATAAATGGCCTCACATATAAATATAGAACCGTAAAAGAAACTGACGCAGACATGAAAGTTAGCGTTGGCAATCTTAATTCTGCTGGCGATGGGTACACGTTTAAGGAAGTTGATGATTGGTCTGGAATGCCTAGCAATACAATCGTTAAAACTTTTCCCATACCAAATATACCTATTGAAAACTGGGGCGATGGGTCAATCACTGTTGAAGGTGAGGGATCTGTAGAAGACGCCGTGGTAATATATAATTTTAGAGTAGACACATGCTTTGACCCGCAATTAAACCCATCATGCCCGGGATACATCAAGCCAGTGCCAGAAGTGCCAGAAGTTGAAGTATACGCAGCTCTGGAAGATGACGCAGTGTTAGACGCAATAGACACTGAGCAAAATTACGAATACGATGAGGATGGCAATGTTATATCTGAGGATGATAATGAGGAAAAGGAAACCAGACTTGAACTTGGTTTAACAGCTTCTGCCAACGCATTAACTTTGGTTAAAACAAAAGGCCAATCAGATATTATAAATCAAATGAACCAGCAAACGAATATAGCTATGTACTATAATTCTGCAATAAATGGTGGTATATATGATGACGTGGCTGCATTAGATGGCGGCAACATGCCCGATAATAAAAATGGGTTACGAAATAATTTTGCGCAACAAATCCTGCATGAGCAAATGGTAGACATGCAATACAACAAGTGAGGTTAATATGAAATATTTAGCAATACCACTTATCGCACTAGCTTCACCAGCTCTTGCTGGTAGTGTGGATATAGTAGGTAACGTGGAAGCAAAGTGCGTTATACAAACTGATAAATCTGGCGTTTATGGCAACCCAACTGCAAGTACACTAAGTACATCCCCAAGTGATGGCGGCGTTTTACCTGTAGTTAGATTTGATGTGGCAATAGCTGATTACTACACGGCAAACATTACACACCCTAGCTCATTTAGCTCGTCGCCTGCTTTGACAGATAGCGTAGCTTGGACGGGTTCTACATCTGTATCTAAAACATCAGATGCAGGTATGTCTGGGTATGATAGCGCTAAGATTGTGTATGACAATACTACCGTGTTTGATTTAACAGTTGCGGGATCGACGTGGTTCAGCACGTCAAGCACTGCAACATATGCAGCTTCCAAGCCATTTACTGGCGGTACATATACGGCTGTAGTGCAAGCAGAATGCATTGCTAAATAAACTATCCATATTATTCATAGGCTTGGCGTCTATAGCTCATGCACATGAGATGACGCCCGCCTATCCAAAACTCAAGCCGTCACACGTTTACGGTGTGGCTAAAGTTGAAATGTCTCTATTCAACCAACGACAAGACGTCAAATACTATCAGGTAGAGCTGTTTGACTTGGGCTTTAACAGTGTGCCATTTTCAACTACATATAGAATTATGAAAGTTGATTATAAAGAGCGTAAAGATTTTGAGGTGTATATCCGAAGATCAGATTTGGGTAATCCATTGTACCTATGCACAATATCAAAGGTGGTGAAGCCACGCAGCTCAAGCCCATTAATATCATCAAGAATATGCTCTAAAGTTATGGAGAAAGCTAAATGAAATTAGCGTTTGTTTTATCCATAATTGGTGGCGCTGCGTTAGCTGAAAGCAGTAACCTTAGCTTATCACTGCCAAATCCACCAATGAACTACCAGAGTGACAGGTTTCGCGCAGGCAATCTTGATTGCAGTAATGCAGTTGGCGGCGGAATAAACCTTGAGTATGGCGTCACTGGCGTTTTATCTAGCTTTGACACAATTGATAGGGCAAAAGATATTGGAGTATATGCCCGCATAGTTATACCTCTTGATAAGCCCAAATCTAGAATTAACTGTGATGACCTATACCAAGTAGAGTTAGCCCAGCGTAGGCTTGAGATACAAATGTTACGTGATGAGCTAGAGCAACTTAAAACCCTGCAAGCAAAGGGCAATGAGATGGACTTTGTAGAATAATGGATACAACAAAGATAGCGGATGGTATTGATGGCTTAGCAGACCGCCAGATTAAAGCTGGTGGCATGAAGCTGACGGCTGGCTCTATACTAGCAATATTTGCATTCCTGTCTACAGTGGGGTCTGGCCTATATGGCGGTTTGCTAATGTGGCAAAAGATCGAAGAGGTTGCCGGGCTTGACTTAAACGAATACCAAACCCAGATGGAATTGATGGACGCTAACATTCAGCAAACTATGGATTACACACGCGAGATTAAAACTGGACTGCGCGATGATATTTTAAGCATAGAGCGCCAAGCTGACAGAGTTGAGGACATGGTGCGAAAATCTGAGGACAATGTTAGGGAGATGATCGACAAGGCTGAGGTGCGCTTTGAAAATCAGAGAGAACGTGTTAGGGTTTCTCAAAGCGGCGAAATGAAAGAGCTGGAAGAAAGATTGATGGATAAATTACAAAGAGCATTGGATAACCCATTAGCAGATTAGGTGAAAATATGGATGAGTTTAAAAAATTTGACGTGGATGGGAACGGGTCAATAGACCAAGCCGAGTGGGATCGCATGGCTCTGGAAGATAGGCGTTTACGAATGCAGGATGAAGACGCCCAACGTGATGCACAACGCAGAATGACGTGGTACGCCCTGTCAGGGATGCTCTTATACCCCTTTGCAGTCATTTTAGCAGATGTATTTGGTTTAACAGAAGCCGCCAAGATATTAGGCTCGATGGCAAGCATTTACTTTGTGTCTGTTGCAGGCATAGTGAGCGTATTCTTTGGTGCTAACGCATTAGCGAAAGGTAAACAAAATGATGAGTCTCGTAAATAATTTAATAGGCCCAGTAACTGGACTGTTAGATAAGGTAATTGAAGATAAAGATCAAAAGGCTGCATTGGCTCACGAAATAGCCACAATGTCAGATAACCATGCCCAACAAGCCTTGATGGGTCAGCTTGAGATAAACAAAGCAGAAGCCGCGTCTGGCTCACTATTCAAAGGTGGATGGCGTCCATTCATAGGTTGGGTATGTGGCGTAGCTTTTGCTTATCACTTTGTTCTGCAGCCATTGATTGTATTTGGTGTAACTGCTGCTGGTGTTGACATACCAGAGCTGCCAGAGTTTGATATGGGTTCACTTATGACTGTGATGATGGGAATGCTCGGATTAGGCGGAATGAGATCAATAGAGAAGCTAAAGAAAATTGAAAAATAGGAGATAATCTATGGTAAATTCATTATACGGAAATATTGCAAAGAAACGTAAGCGCATCAAAGCTGGTAGCGGCGAGAAGATGCGTAAGCCCGGTACAAAAGGCGCACCAACTGCTGGTGCATTTAAACAAGCAGCTAAGACTGCAAAGAAAAAGAAGAAATAACATGAGTGAAGCAATGAAAAAGCTCCAAGAAAAAATTGGAGTAGGCGCTGATGGGCATTTTGGTAAGAACACTGCAAAAGCCATCGCAGAGCATTACGAATTATCTAATGAAAGAGCTGCGCATTTGATGGGTCAGGCAAGCCACGAAAGCGGTCACTGGCGTCATACAAGGGAAAATTTAAACTATAGCGCAGACAGTATGATGCGTGTGTGGCCTAGCCGCTTCCCTGACTTAGCGTCTTGCGAAGGTTACTCGCGCAATCCATCAGCTCTAGCTAACAAGGTTTACGGCGGGCGCATGGGGAACAACACTGAAACTGATGGCTCAACTTATATTGGGCGCGGATTCTTGCAGTTGACCGGGAAGAATAATTACAGGTTATTCAGCTCTGACATGGGATTACCTGAGATAATGACAGACCCTGATTTGGTATCCACAGATTATGCATTTGATACAGCATTGTGGTTCTTTGAGAAAAACAAGTTGTTTAACATTGCAGACGATGGTGTGAATGACGAGACAATCTTAAAAATTACACGCCGAGTCAACGGTGGAACACATGGAATTGTTGACCGGACAGGCGAGACAAACAAGATTTATGAATGGCTCAACGCATAATAATAATGTTGGTAGAGCTGGTGAATTTCTAGCTCTATCAAGATTATCTTTTGCTGGCATTTCATGCATCTTGGTTCAACACGAAATTGATGATGCATACTTGAAAACGCCAAGCGGTAAATTGCTGACCCTACAAGTTAAAACAGCCAGCAGAAAATCAGGCAATCTCACACAATATAGATGGAACACGCAGCCTGTCAGGGATAAGAAGTCTGATGTGTATGCTTTGGTGGCGTATGATATAAAGAAAATTTACTGGGCTAGGGGCGATGATCCAGTAATTAAAAAAACATCAACTCGTTTATATCCAGAAGCATTTGTAGATGAAGAGAAATTATTAAATCAAGTTATAAATAGCTTTATAGATTAAATAAACTGCTTGAATAAATTATGTGTAAAACATATTTAGACGTGTGGGTGGCGACGGGCATGAAGCTACCCACACGATATATTTATCTTTACTTGAAGTAAACGTAACGCAGAGACTTTGCCCCGGCATTACCTATGATGGGTGTAGTTTTCTCGTAAACACGATCAACTAATTTTTGACGATACATGACGTTAAGCGTCCACGCTATATCAGATACGGCAATGCCACTGCTGAGAGCTATCATAGTGGTTGTGTAGCGTTTGCTGCTTTTCATATGCTTTAGTATAGCATCGTACTTCTTTTGAGGTATGGGCTTAATCTTTCTCAGATCGTTGTCAGTCACAAAGTTCTTATGTGATGCTTTATTAACTGTGATCTGTCGTGGCCTCTCGAAAGTTTTATTAATTTTATTTCTCAAGCCACGCCTGATTTGCTCTTTCTCAAACGTGTAAAGTAAATGAGCATACATTATTTCGTATTTATGTGTAGGCTCATCCCTCATTGCTTGGGCGACTTGTTCTTTCGTCGCATAAGCGAAAGCTGGTGTTCTACATTCTCTAACAGGGCTTGTTGCTCTTTCATCATAAACAGGTAAAAGCCCTTGTTTCGCTTTTCCTTGCCCATCAGATCTTCTTGAACCATCAGATTTAATTTTATTAATCGCATTATTGCTTTGTGACATTGTACTGGTGTCATTTGCATTCTCCTCAATCATTTTGTTCCTCATTATATATAAATTTACCATTATTATCGAGACGTGGCATTACTGTGCGCTTTGGCTTTTGTATTGATTTAACATGCCTAGCGAAAACATCGTCCATGATGGATTCCAATTTTTCTTTAGTTAATGCTTTCATAACGATAATCCTTTTGGCCTAAGCACTGGCTTTGTTGTGATTTTTGCAGAGCTGACATAGTTTGTCTCGATGCACTGCGCCATGCTATCTAAATGCGCGTATGGCTGATACGCTGCCGGCAATGCATCGCCGCACTCCATTGCGCTGCGATACATTGTGTCATTGCTTAACTCTACGCCGCCAATGACGTAGGTTAGAATGAGTGTTGTGTAAAATGTCATTGAACTAAACCTCTTCTTTCAACAAACAAATAATCATGCTTTAAATTAATAAGGTTTAAAGATTTTAATGCTTCATATTTAATATCTTTTAAATCTGTATTTAATTTCAAGCCGTATTCATCTAAATATTCTTTCACAAGTTTTAATGATTTTTTGCCAAAATTTGGTATGTATTTAAAAAACTTATCGTTTCTTAATATTAAATCATAATGGAAGACTTCGTATTTAAATGTATGATAAAAACAATTTTTAACTCTAACTGGAAATTTATTTTTATCTACTTCTGTAAACAATAATTTATATAAATGTGGGTCAACACTTTCAAGATTATGAAATAAGAATATCTTTAACTTCAATTCATCCATATTTTCAATTAAAGATATTGTCATTTTTTGGTCATTACTTATCATTGGTTTTGGTTTTGCAAAAAAGGGTGTTTCTGTTGGAGCAATTGTTTCCATAACTTGATCTAGTGCTTCTCTAGTTTTTCTGTTTTTTTCTTGTTCTTTAAGTTCATCCAAGTAAGCATTAAATGCATCTACAGCAAGCGCGCGTGAAAATTCAGCTTGTTCTCTGAGCCTCTCGTTGTCTTTTGATTCAGCATTACAAGCAACACTAGCATAAGCGCCGCTCCAAAACTCATAATCTTTTTTTAATTTTTTTAGTGTAGCCATTATCTTCCCCAAACATTAATATATTGATCCAGAAAAACTATAATCTCTGGCAGATGTACGGCGGCTACAGCAAATAAAGCCATAGCCAATCCGTCGATTATCATTGTAGTGTTCATAATTAATGCTCTCCACTTATTTTTATTTTTGTTGGGCGCTGAATGATAGTTTGCTTAATACCATCGCGCTCTTCATGCTCTTTAATTTTTGCCATGCAAGTTACAGCAGTGCCTTTTTTTGACCAGCCATTAGATCCTTTATAGACAACGATGTCATTATTCTCATCGCGGCATATATTAATGTATGTTGTGCCGTAATATCCTTCCAGAGCCACAACGTGCTGTACTGTTAGGCTGAACGCCTGTCGCTCACCAACAACGCCCACCCACTTGCAGTCAGCGTCAGCCGCTTGGCGCTCGGCGATCAGTGCCGCACGTTTGTCGATAATTTTTACAACCGCATTACGCTGGCCTTCAGTTAAAGACCCATATTCATCTAATGCTTTTTCCATTTTACCAAGAAAACTATCAGCATTATCATAGCTAGACCCAGCTAGAAATTCTGTAATTTCCTGCGCGCGTTTATCATTAGCGTAAAACTTTTTAGCCCTGCTTTTTCTAGCATTGGCTTTTATGCTTGCCTCAACTGCGGCTACATATCTTGGGTTATCCCATTTATCGTGATAATCGTTTTCGTGCCAGCTCATGCCGCCACCTCAGAATACTCAACAGCTTCAAAAGAAGCCACTGTAATTTGTTGACCATCATATCTGTATCTACGTAACCTTTTTGCAAATACATCCGCTGAAGTAATGTCGTTAAACAATTTTGGCTCATTACTATAACCATAAAGAGCAATTAAAGGTTTATTAGGATTATCTTTAGTTGATGGATTCCAATAATTAGACACAACCTTAGTCTTAAACTCAAAGCCCAATTTTGTTTGATCAGCAATGGTTAAATTTGCTATTACTACATATTTTGTCATTTTATATTTCCTCATATTTTGCATTTATACAGCCATTATAAGCATTTTTGTGTAGCGGTCAAACACTTTATATATCATTTATATATCACAATGTACTTGTGCATCTGTTTGTATTGCTCTATTGCTAGATTTATCAGACCCAAGGAGACTTAAAATGGTTGATAAGAGAGTATTAATAAATTTTAGTGAGCAGCAGTATGATGCTGTAGCAGAGGCAGCACATAAATCAGCGCTGCCATTCAGTTCTTTTGTTCGTAGGGCTTCATATATGGAAGCAACAAAGCTAGGCGTGGAAGTTGCAAAGCCAGATGCGGAAATTGAAGCTGAATTAATTGCAATGGATAGCGACGAATGATTATCGTTGGTGTTGACCCCGGTTTTTCAGGTGCAATTGCACATTACTGCACGCGCACTAAAGATTTAGATGTGGTGGACATGCCTACCATATTAAACAATCGTGGAAAAATTGAGATTGATATTCATTCGTTGTTACATTTGTTAGAACCAGAAGCAAAAGATAGAATGGCTGTGATTGAGCAAGTCGCATCGCGTCCCGGCCAATCATCAGTTGCTACATTTAGGTTTGGTATGGGATACGGCGCGTTAATTGCGTGTGTGGCAGCTAATAAGACGCCTATGCATCTTGTTACGCCTAACAAGTGGAAGAAACACTTTAATTTATCATCAGATAAAGATACGAGCCGCCAGCTTGCCATTCAGCGCTTTCCAAATCATTATGAGAGGTTTGCACGTAAAAAAGATGATGGGCGGGCGGAGGCTAGTTTAATTGCACTTTACGGTGCGGAAGTTTTAAATAAATAATTATATTAGGAGAATAAAATGCAAAACAAATCACAAACACACCTGAATAAAAAAGGTAAACACTTATTATTTAAGGAAATAATACCCAGCGAAGAGCTGTCAAACAAAGCATACCATGAACTGCCTGCAATATCATCAAGCGCTGTAAAGACAGTCGCAACGTCATCGTTATATCACTGGAAGAATGCTAAGTTTAGCTCCACTCCAGCTATGATATTAGGCTCTGCATTCCATGCTATGGTGTTAGAGCCAGAGAAAAACTTGGTAACAAATTCTGGATTGCCGCGTCGTGGCAGCAAGGCTTGGAAAGATCAGGAAACATTTCTTGGCGATGATGAGATATTGCTACCAGAAGGCGAGTATGAACAATGTCAGAGAATGGTTGACGGTTGCCTGCAAAATAAAATGGCACGGAACTTACTGACTAACAAGGACATGCTTGCTGAATACAGCTTTATAGCTGAATGCCCAAAAACAGGGCTTGAGCTGAAATGCCGCCCGGATGGATTGCTTAAAGAGGCAGGCATAGTAATAGACTTAAAGTCTTGCTTGGATGCATCCTATCGTGGCTTTGATAAGGCTGTGAGAAATTTCCGTTATGACGTACAGAATTGCTTTTACAGGTACGTATTAAAGCTATGCGGAATTGAAACTACAAATTTTATATTTATTGCAACTGAGAAAAACAGTTACGCTACAGCTTGTTACGAGTTGTCCGATAAGTATAACAAATATGCCGAGGCTGAGATGTTTAAGACATTGCGTAAAATTAAAGTGGCACAAGATACAAACACTTATGACACTGGATGGCCTGAGCTGGATACGATTAGTCTTCCAGTATATCTCGATGAAGATCACGGTTTATAAGAATCCCAGTGCAGGGGTGCTGCACAAATTTAAAAAGGAGTTGTAAAATGCAACACATAATATCTGGCGTTAAGGCGCTATACCCACGGCTAAATGCTACCTACCGATTTGATCAGGAAGAATACAAGAGCCAGAAATGTGCGCCTGATGCGGAGGGCGCTGCTTACGAGATGTCATTTAATTTGACAGGTGAGCAATGCAAAGAGCTGAACGCTGTTTGTATGCAGGCTTACAAGAACGCTGCGGCTATGGATGCCAACAGCAAGCGTAAGTGGCCTGAGCAGCCGTTAAATCTGCCATACAAGCGTGATGATGATAAGCAAGGCGATTGGATAGGCAAGGCCAAGCTCAAAGGTGCATATTCAGGTGAGGTTACAAACCCACCGCGCCAAGTAGATGCGTCACGCAAGAAACTGCCTGATGGATTCGAGCTTACATCTGGTTCAACAGTGAATGTTGCGGTTACTGTTGTGGCTTACAACACTGGCACATTGAATGGAGTTTCATTGAGATTACGTGCAGTGCAGGTGTTGGAATTAGCTGAGAAGCAAGAGAGTGAAGACCCATTCACTGAAGTTGCAGGCGGTTATTCTAGCGGCGCTTCACCTATTAATGGTGTGGAGCATGACCCATTCGGTCTGCCACCGGCACAACCAGCTCAGTCAAATGATCTGGAAGACGAAATACCATTTTAAATTAATCACAGCGTTAGACAGAACTGATCGAGGTTTTGTCTAACGGACACGACAGGACATTTGCGAGACATGTCCAACATGTCCGAGACAGGACAAGACAAAAGCGGGACATGTCCACTATGTCCGAGACAGGACAAGACAAAAGCGAGACATGTCCAACGTGTCCGAGACAGGACAAGACAAAAGCGGGACATGTCCAACGTGTCCGAGAAATTGAGGAAGGAAATATGTCATCATTAAATTTAGTTAGGCGTTTAGGTACAAATGAAGAAAGTGACGAATGTTACACGCCTACAAACCAAATTGAGCCATTATTTAATTATTTAGATAAAACAAAAACTTATTATGAAGCAACGAGCGGCAAGTCTGGTTTAATATTAGATGCATTTAATGCCAGCGATTATAATATTATTGGAAGCAATGGCGTTGATTTTTTTAATACAACATCAGATCATGTTTACGATGGAATAATTACAAATCCACCTTACAGCAAAAAAGATGAATTTATTGAGCATTGTTATAAACTTGGTAAACCTTTTGCTTTATTTTTACCTGTTGCAGCCTTTCAAGGTAAAAGAAGGGGTAATTTATTTATGAAGTATGGCATGTCAGCTCTGGTATATAATAATAGAGTTGATTTTACAGGCAAAGGGCAGCCGCACTTTGGTAACGCTTGGTTCATGTGGGGATTCATGCCAGCTAACACAATACATTGGGTGAATAACCCACCAAAACAAAAATTGAGGAAGGGATAAAATGCAAAACACGAAATTTCCAAATGCAAACTGGGATCAATATTCTAGTAAAATTATTAGTGCATTATCATTGAAAAAGACTGCCATAGGCGAATATCATGGTGCTTGCCCGGTATGTCAGGGTGAAGATCGGTTCTGGATCAAGGAAACGTCTGATAATGAAGTGATGGTTAGCTGTAGAAAATGCTCAGACTTTGCCGGCATAAAGGATGCGCTGCGAAGGCAGAGCCTATGGCCTGATGAGAATGAGAAGCCAATGACGAGAGAGTATACAATAAGTTGGCCTGAGCCAGAGCCAGAGGCGACGCACCCATACCTGATTAAGAAAAAGATTGGGCTAGGCAATGCGTCTATAAAGGGTGACACATTAGTTATTCCTGTAATAAACTCTCAGGGCAAACGTGTGGGCGTCCAGAATATTGATCCAGCAGGATCAAAGAAATTTTCTGCGGGAATGCCAGTTGTTGGTAATTTTAGCGTGATTGGTGGTAAATTAAACGATTTGATTTACGTTTGCGAAGGTTGGGCAACCGCAATGTCAGTGCATCTAGCTACAGGTAGGCCAGCAGTATTCGCATTGTCTGCGGGTAATATGACTGCCGTGATAGGTGAGCTGCTTGAGGCTAGACCTAATTTACGCATAGTGGTGGCTGGTGATAACGACGAGGCAGGCATGAAAGCCATTGAAAAATGCGAGGCTGATCATGGTGTGAAGTCTATTGTGCCTGATGTTGGCGGATGGGACTTCAGTGATATGTGGGTTAACCGAGGTAAAGAAGCGACTGCAAAGGCATTGGAAGTGAAGAGCTTACTTGATCAGGTGTTCTTTCCGGGCGATGCAATGCCACAATTAGACAGGAGTTATCTTGTCAAAGGATGGTTTGGCGCTGGGCAGCTCTCAATGGTGTATGGGCCAAGCAATGTTGGTAAGTCATTCTTTGTGCAGGATGTGGCTTGGCATGTATCTTCCGGGCAAGATTGGCATGGGAATAAGGTTAAGGGCGGCGTGGTGCTGTTTCTAGCTCTCGAGGGCGGTATGACGACGCATAATAGGATTGTGGCCTTGCGTCAGCAATATCCAGAGCATGAGGCTAAATTAGCCATGCGTGCATTGCCAGTGAATTTGCTTGAGGAAAATGCTGACGTGCAGCTTATCATTGATTTGTGTGATGAGGTTAAACGAGCGCATGGCGATATTGCTATGATTATCGTTGATACGCTTTCGAGATCAATGCCCGGTGGCGATGAAAACTCGCCTGCATCATCAACGGCTGTAATATCAGCATGTGATAAGATACGCGGTGAAACTGATGCCCACCTATTGCTTGTGCATCATTCTGGCAAGAACTTAGACGCAAAGGCGCGTGGTCACAGCTCATTACGTGCGGCTGTGGAAACTGAGATAGAGCTATCATACGACGAGGCGACGGGCTTGCGTACTGCATTAGCCACCAAGCAGAGAGACTTGGAGGGTGGGCGTAAGTTTCACTTTAAGCTGAATGTAATTGAGCTAGGGCATGATATGGACGGCGATGCTGTTACAACATGTGTGATCGTGCCGGCAAGCAGTGACGACGTTGAGAAGGCTAATAAGAAAGCCATCAAGGGTAAACAGCAGATCTTATTTAAGACGTGCTTCCAACAATTAAGAGGTGAAGGCGTGGGCAGAGCTAATCCAGCAGGATTAGGATATCCAGAGCCAAGCACGTTCTGGATGATAGATGAGGAAGCTGTGAAGAAACATTTCTTAGGCAAAGTTGCTGGCGTATCTAATCCATCCAGCACTTACAAACAGGCGATAAATGGGTTAATCTCTGGGGGTCATATTGTGCAAAATGAGGGCAATATTTGGTTCACTGATGATTTTGGTAAAATGAAGTAATATTAAACCTATTAATTACCTATTAATTAGCATTAATAATAACAATATCAATAACTTAGAGGACAACCTATTAATCGTAAATAATATACCGTACCAAACCTATTATTATATTATTATACCTATAGGTATAATATAATAGTAGGTAAATAATAGTAGGTGTTTTTCGGGGTTAGGAATTATGGAGCAAAAGATGAAGAAAGAGATAAGCATTGGAACAACTGGTGGCAAGCGAGGGACGAGCGAGGGCGATGGGGATCAGGCATTGGATCAACAGAGTATGGTGAGGTCGGACATATTGGCGAAGGCAAACATTCTCATAACGGGAGACAGGGCAAAGCAGTACGGAAGTGCAGGCGAGAACTTCAATTGCATTGCGACTATGTGGACGGCGTATCTCGGTAGGCATGTGTCGGCGTATGATGTGGCTAACATGATGGCGCTACTGAAGATTGCGAGGATGCGTAACGGCGTGCATCAGGATAGCTCGGTCGATGGCTGCGGTTATCTGGCGCTGGCTTACGAGTTGTCAAATGAGGTCACATAGACTTGAAACAAGGCTTCTCATAAGGCATAGTATGATCAGTGGGTTCTCCTCCCTCTAAGCGTGTTGTTTTTGCATTTACAACATGTTTCCCACTGAACTAGGCCGCGTAGCTTACATTTCCTCCTCCGAGCTACGCGGTCACATTACAAGGCAAGGATATGTCAGAGTTTATCATTAACTTAACATTAGACTTACATTGCTCTGACAGTGATGAGAATGACCGGGAGTTAAACGAGCTGTGCGATTACTTGACTGATAGGCTTACTGCTGTGCCAGCTCAGACTGTGCTACAGTCGCTCGCAGAGGCTCTCATAGAGCTGCATGAGCAAGTCGTTGAGGAAGCTGGGCAGACAGTGCATTGACTTATTGGCGGCATAACGTGGCGCAAGAACGTGCGATAAAGCACATTGGCGCACTGTCACACGGGCGCACTCGCGTAATGCAAAGCAAAACTGTAGTCAATAGTTTCGGATAAACTGAAAGTTAACATAATATACATTATCGGATATATACAGGTAAATCTACAGTATATCTAATGATTACAATAGGTTAGCCGAATATAGGCCAATATACAGCCAATATGAGCTATGCGTTGTTCCATTTAGGCGAAACTAGCACATCTGGCGCAGCGAGGAAGCCCCCCCGTCAACGGATTCTACGGGGGTAGCGTTTGTGTATAATCTCACGCACACGAACGCCCATATATTGCGTCTCAAAAAAAAATAATTTAAAGTATAACCACGGTAGATAGGAGAACAACAATGGCAGGCAAAGCGTTACGCAGGAGAATACTTGCCGATGTACTAAGCAAAGGCGGTGCTGAATACTTGTTTGAGCAAATTGCCTCTGGAACGACACTCACAGCCCTTGCAAAAGAATATGATTGCTCGAGGCAGTATCTCAGCACATCCCTCAAGACCATCCCAGAATATGCCAACGCTTTAGCCAAAGCCCGGCAAGAGGCAGCAGATGCACTCGTAGAGCAAGGTTTAACAATGGTAGATGATCTGGATGGCGGCAGCACATCAAGCGAAATAGCCGCCACCCGTGAAAAGGTGCAGTGGCGCAAATTCATGGCAGGCTCGTACAATCAAGAGCGATACGGCAACAGACCCCAGACAAACGTGACAATCTCCGTGGGCGACATGCATTTAGACGCATTACGCAAAGTCAATTCCGATTTGGCAGCTATCCATAAAGAAGACCAAGAGCGTGAAGCCAAGACGATTGACGCAGATTACGAGGATGTATCCGATGAGTGACAACCCGTTAACAGAGTTTGTTATGCGCTACCGGGATGAGCCAGTGTTATTCGTTAAAGAGGTGCTAGGCGCTACACCATACGATTATCAGGAAGAGTTCCTCAACGCCATTGCATCTGGCGAGCGTAAAATGTCCGTGAGGTCTGGGCATGGTACGGGTAAGTCAACGTCAGCTTCTTGGGCTATGCTCTGGTTTTTGCTTTTACGCTTCCCTAACAAGGTTGTCGTAACAGCCCCCACGTCGAGCCAATTGTTTGACGCATTGTTTGCCGAGCTAAAACGGTGGATTAACGAGTTGCCACCCCATCTACAGCAATTGCTAACCACCAAATCAGACCGCGTCGAGCTAACGTCGGCAGCGTCAGAGGCTTTCATATCGGCTAGAACGTCACGCGCAGAAACGCCAGAAGCGTTAGCAGGTGTTCACTCTGAGAATGTTTTATTGGTGGTAGATGAGGCATCTGGTGTGCCTGAGAAAGTCTTTGAAGCTGCGGCTGGGTCAATGTCAGGCCACAGCGCAACCACGTTACTTCTATCTAACCCCACACGATCTTCTGGCACATTCTTTGAGAGCCAGACACGTATGTCTAAGAGCTGGTGGACGCGCAGATGGTCGTGCGTTGATAGCCCACTCGTATCATCAGAGTTTGTCGATGAAATGCGTGAGCGCTACGGCGAGGATAGCAATGCGTTCCGCATACGTGTGCTTGGCGAGTTCCCTATGGCTGACGATGATACGATTATACCGTTTCACGTCGCCGAGAGTGCCATACATCGAGATATTGAGGTTACGCCCGATATTAGGCCAATATGGGGCTTGGATGTTGCAAGGTTTGGCACGGATAAGACTGCATTATGCAAAAGGTATGGCAATGTCGTGACAGATATTACCGCGTGGCAGGGATTAGACTTAATGCAGACTGTGGGCAGAGTAATGGCTGAATATGAAAGCCTATCGCCCAGCCTGCGCCCAAACGAAATCCTTGTGGATAGCATTGGCGTTGGCGGCGGTGTAGTTGATAGGCTGCGTGAGTTAGGCGCTCCAGTGCGCGGTATTAACGTTGGCGAAGCGCCCGCGATGGGCAAGACTTACACAAACTTACGCAGCGAATTGTGGTTTAAGACCAAGGGATGGCTTGAAGATAGATCCTGCAAGTTGCCAAAGAATGACCAGCTCTTAGCCGAGCTAACTGGCATTAGGTACTCATTTACCAGCGCAGGCAAGATGAAAGCCGAGAGTAAGGACGAAATGCGAAGGCGTGGCCTAAAATCGCCCGATTTAGCCGACGCATTATGCCTAACTATGGCTTCCGACGCAGCTACAGCACTATCTGGCGCAAATATAAGCTGGAAGAGGTCAATTAAACGCAATTTAAAGGGAATTGCATGAATAAAAAAAAATTCGACAATTTATCACCCAAGATGAAAAATTTAATGATGAATAGGTGGATAAAAAGCTACATGAGCCGTGGTTTAACGTTGGAAGATGCACAATTTGCCGCTCGTTGGCGTGCAGGAACGTGGAAGCTATCAGATAGAATGCGTGTTGTACTAGCTAATATGGAAAAATTGTGATAGCTTGTAAAAAATATAACACATAGGCGGTAGGTATGCCACAAAATCAATTTATGAGCTTTTTAAACTCGCTAGACAAAGGCGCAAGTGACAGGAATAGCATTACCGAGTTTTTGGCTAATGTTTTGACGCCCGGTGACGAGATGGAATACGTTAACGGTCAACTTATGACTACTGGCGGCAAACCTGTAGAGAATATTGGCGATAAAACGTATTACGGCACGCTAGGCCAAGCTAACTTTGCGGGCAATGACCCAGTTAAGCAGGGTTTGCTATCAAAGATGACTGAAGCACCCGATAAAGCAGCGCGTAAGTTTGGATTGCTAGAGACTAGCCCACCGCCACTAAGGCCAAGCCCAGCGCCTAGCTCAGATATTTCTCCTTTTACCAATCTGCTTTCATATGAAGACATGCTTCAATTGCAAGATATGGCAATGCCAAACAAGCAAGGATTTGTTAAATACCTGACAGATATGTATAATAGAGACCCACAAAATTATTCTTATAACATGTCACAGCCTGACGGATTAGCTTCATTGGCTAGAGCTTTTAATACAATAAGTATGGCTGAAGGATTTCTTGGCTAATGGGCTTATTAGATCAGAATACATACCAAGGTGGGACAAACGCTGAATGGGCTGACTATGTAGACAGCTTAAAGGTAACACCAATGAGCTTTACCCCAATGGACGCCGCAAGATTTGTAGCTGAAGCCACGCCTATCATTGGCGACGCTATGGCAGCTAAAGAAGTTTACGACGAACTGCAAAAGCCAGACCCTAATTATGCAATGGTGGCAGCTCTAGGCGGCGCAGCTCTCGTTGGATTAGTTCCCGGCCTTGGCGACGCTATGGCTGCTGGCATTAAGAAGGGCGCAAGGGGATTACTTGATACAGCTAAACAGATTGAAGTTGATCCAAACGCGCTGGGTATGTCTGGTGGTAATATTAGATTAAAGCAAAATGCAAACCCTGAAGGCTATGTAAAACCAACAGCCGCAGAATTACGACGCGAAGCAAATATACAAAAATTTGGGTATGATCCAAACGAGATATCTCAAACTGTTGATACTTCTTATAGAGGCAGCCATCAGCCAAGCGGGCCTGAGAGCGAAAATCCAGTACGCCTTGATGATATAACTAAATCTATTACTGGAGAAAGCGCTGGGTATCCAAGTGATTTTTATAGCCCTAATGGGTCAAAGTATTACGCAGCCGGGCCAAGGTTTATTGGTGATGAATATGGAATGTCTAACAAAGAAAGTTATGCCGCAATTATTAAAGCAAAAGGAAACCCTGATGCAGAAGTTACAATGTATAGAGCAGTTCCAAATGAAGATAATATAACTTCTATAAATGAAGGTGATTTTGTAACTTTAAGTCCTACATATGCAAAATTACATGGCGCTGAAGGTTATGGGCCAAGAGGTGATGATGTGGGCAAAGTAATATCTCAAAAAGTAAAAGTAAAAGACCTTTATTTTGCTGGCGATGATGTAAATGAGTTTGGTTATTTTCCTGACAAGGGGAATACTGTTAATTCATCATTACCAAACCCCCGAAATGAAGCTGAAGCAATGGCTAAAAAGGTTTTAGAAATGCGTGCATCAGGTAACGCTCGCGATGTAACTGAAAAAATGATGAATGCGGCTGACGATCAGTATATGTTTAAGAACACGCCAATACCAATGGATGTATCATCAAGGATGGCGCGTGCAGATGAAATGAACCCAAGAAAAGGGTTTCATGGAACAAACGCGGATATACAAGGATTTGAAGGAAATGTTTTTTCAACAGATAACCCAACTTTAGCCAGCACTTATGCAAGAGGTATTAGTGATGGTCAGATTTATCCCTTGCGCCTTGGAAGTAAATTTGGCGACACAATTGTTGAAGGTGCTGGTGCAGATTGGCACAAGATGAATATAAATGACATAAAAGACCCTTCAGTTCAAAGTTGGCTTGATTGGGCGGAAGGCCAAAAAATTTCAACAAGAGAAATTGAAAATGCTGCTAGAAAAGAAGGGCGAAGTGGTGTTCAGTTTAAAAACATAAAAGACACAGGCCCGGGAATCAACTCTAGTCAATTTAAGAACATAGGTTACACAAAGGAGCAAGAGCGAGATTTACAAAGGCAGTATATGAAAGATTTATCAAATCCTTCAAATGTAGATGTTAGATTATCCCCTAATTTAGTGCGTTCTCAATTTGCAAGGTTTGATCCAGAATTTAAACATTTAAAAAATTTAACTGCTGCTGGATTATTAGCACCGGGTGTATTGACCGCTATGCAAGAATATAAAAAACAACAAGAGTTAGAACGTGGGCTACTATCTTATTAATAAATATGTTATACAGAAATAAACTGAGAGCTGACTAATGCCGATTACAACATATGCAGAATTAAAGACAAATATTGCAGAGTTTCTTAACCGAGATGATCTAGCATCAATTTCGTCTACGTTTATATCAAAAGCTGAAGCTGATATGAACCGCCAACTGCGCCATTTTAGGCAAGAGAAGCGCAGCACAGTAAGCATTACTGGGCAATACTCCACATTACCCACAGATTACCTTGAAACAATCAGGTTTTACATTACTGGCGGCGACACAAACCCGCTTGAGCTAATATCGCAAGGCCAACTGTTAGACCGCAAATTTAAAAACCTTAACACAAGCGGAAATCCGAGATACTACGCGATTACTGCTGGCGAAATTGAAGTTTACCCAGTGCCAGATGGCACGTACACATCAGAGCTATATTATTATGGTAAAACCCCAGCTCTAAGTGATAGTAATACATCCAACTGGATATTAGAGCATCATCCAGACGCTTACTTATATGGATCTTTGATACATTCCAGCGTTTACCTAAAGGAAGACGAGCGAATACAAGTGTGGGCAGCATTGTACCAAAGCGCAATTGATGCTATAAATCAAGAAAGTGAAAAAGCTAAATTTAGTGGTTCTGGCCTTCGCATGAAAATAAGAAGTTACTAATATTTTATACAAAAGGATAATTAAATGGCAAATATTGGAAAAACAGAACCAGCATACGATATGGCTGCTGTAACTGCGAGTGATACTGCTGATATAGACCCAACTCGCGGAGTTTATATTGGCGGCGCTGGTGATTTGAAAGTGGATACTGCGGGTGGTACAACAATAACACTAAGCTCAACTGCGGCGGGTTCTATCTTGCCCATATCGGTAAAAAGAATTTATGCTACCGGGACAACAGCAACAAACATTGTTGCTTTATATTAAGAGGTCACTATGCAGATTGGTCTAGGTTTATCGATTACGGCTCAACTACGTTTTGGGTCGTCTCTATCATCATACGCAGTAAACGACTTCGACCCATCCCTAGTGTTTGACTTCGAGCAGAGCTACTACAGGACAGGCGGTACAGATAGCACTCTGTCTAACAGTATAACTCATGCAGCTACTAGCAATGCAACCATGACAGGCAGTGATGGTAACATTAAGTGGCGTCCGCATAATTTGCAAACGTACTCTAATGATTTTAGTAATGGCGCTTGGTCAACAGTATTCTGGGTTAAATCGCAAGACGTAGATGGAAACTGGTCATTCACAAGTAACGCCGCCTCCCGTACCATAAACTTTACAGCCACAACTTCTGTTGGAAACAGTCACACAGTAGGAATAGAGGCAAAGGCTGGCACATTAGATTGGGTTGCTATTCGATCACTGAACTTTGCATCAGACGACTACCACTGGTTTGATCTAACTAACGGTGCGGTTGGCGCAGGTGGAACGTATCCACAAACTATAACGGATTTAGGTGATGGCTGGTATCTCTGCGAAATTGAGATTGATACATCCGTAGACAACGAAGGAAGCCCTCGTATCTATGGTGGGTCAGCAGATGAAACCACAGCCGCTGGGCAGTTCTATCTAAGAAATGGTAGGTACTACCGAAGTGACTTAGGTGGGATGGTAAACAACTCAGCAACAGGCAACAGCTACGTCCCAACAACAAGTTCTGCTGTTTACCTACCAAGAGTAGGCCACCACATCTACAATGGTGATGCTTGGGTAAACGAAGGCGTACTCCATGAGAGTGAAGCTAGGACTAATCTTGAGGATTACTCTGATATGTCTTCTGGGGTTACCCTTGTCGGCTCTGCAACCCTAACGCCAAACAACGCAAGCGGCCCTGCGGGAGAAAACACTGCGGCTACGCTTACAACAAACAACACTACTAGTCAGCAGGGGTTTGCTACAAATCAAGCGTTTTCGGGGTCAACAAACCACACGTTTTCGATTTTTGCTAAAGCGAATGGGGTAAACTACATTCAGCTCATTGCAAGTTCTGCTGTATTTGGCGTTGACGTTTGGGGGAACTTTGACCTTGCAACTGGTGTAGCTGGGACGATGGGGACAAGTGTCCTAAATTACGGCATCGAAGATTGGGGTGACGGTTGGTATAGGGTTTTCATCACGGGGCTTGCTTACGGTTCAAGTGGTGGTGGCGGTCCGTATATGGTTAATACTGCAACAACTGCTAGGGGTGGTTCTGTAACTGGCAACGGGACTTCTGGGCTTTTGCTTTTCGGTTATCAGTTCGAAGCTGGATCAACCCCATCAAGCTACATCCCAACATCAGGATCAACTGTAACAAGGGCGGCTGAGACACTAACAGTACCATCAGCTAATCTACCTTGGCCTACACCTGTTGAGACTACAGGCACTGAGTTGGTGACCAATGGTGACTTTGCTACAAATGATTTTACGTCTTGGGTTGTAGCCAATGACCCAAATGCTACTGCCTCGTCTGGGGGTGCTAATATTGGTAAACTATCTGGCGACGCCGCACAAATTAGTCAGGATATTTCTGTAACTTCAGGTAAGATTTACCAAATATCGTTTGATATTACCTCGGTCACAGGGCCAGCTCTAATTCAACTTAGAGATGGTACGGGTGGATTATGGCAAGAAACTACATCTGCCCCAACTTCTGTCGTTGTTTATTATACAGAGACCACAACAATTTTAGGTCTTAACATCAGGTCAAGAACTGATGGTGTGAGAATTACAGTCGACAACATCTCCGTAAAAGAAATCAACCCTCTCTCTGTGTCAATACAGATGGATGGCAGGATGACGTTTAGTGAAGACAATAGCAATCCGTTTAATCCGGGCTTCTTTCTTTGGGAGCTAAACAGTAGCAACCGCATCAGAAACATAAACAGGACTGACGGCACTTATAGTGGGGCTGTTCAGTTTTCACAGATTGCTAATGGTTTAGCTGATTATGCCGCAGAAGGAACAGGGATAAATGGCTCTTACTCCCCCAACACCAACGTACCATTCAACGTAGCATCACGACATGGCTCTACGTTCATTAACGGAGCAGTCGATGGCACGGCTCTAACAGCAGACACAACACCTATAGCTCTTCCTGACTTGTCATCTACAGACCTAGACTTAGGCTATGACTTCATGGGTACAATAGGTAAGTTCAGAGTGTGGTCAGATGATCTAACGGATACTGGTATAGCTACAGCATCAGCACCATCCACAGAGCCATCACTACAATTAACATTCGATGGTTCATCCACAAGTAGTTTCACAGTATTAGATTGGAGTGAATGATATGGGTACTAAAAATTTAAATAGTGCAACAGACCTGATTACATTCACTAGAGCATCAGGTGGCACAGCTTTAAGAAAGATTAGCTACGGCTCAGAGTTGGTTACAAATGGTGACTTTGATGGTAACATTGACGGATGGACAGGGGGAAGTTATGATGCCGTAACAGGAGACTTGAGCCTTATTTCTTCTGGTTTTGTGGATGCATACCAAATTGGTTTTGATCCAACTAAAAAGTATTTATTAACTTACACTGTTAGTGAGTATACGTCTGGTAATATTTCGGCATACGACGGAACAAAGTTTGGCTCTTACACAAATGCTGTTGGCACATATAGTATTATTATCTCACCAGACGTACAAAGGTTAGGTGTGCGTGGTCAAAACGGCCCTGTAGATGCAAAGATAAGCAACATCTCAGTCAAAGAAGTTCTCTATGATCAACCTGATGGCACACTACAGTTATTCAACCATCCAGACAACGTCCCTCGCATTGAGTATGATGCAGATGGCACAGTTAAAGGCTTACTGATTGAGGAACAACGGACGAATGACATAAGAGACTCCTCTAACTTAACGTCGAGTACATGGATCAAGGGGGTATCTGTCACTTCTACTACAGACTCTACCGCCCCAGATAGCACTAACACTGCTTACTACATTTCAAATGTAGATGGTTATAGAGACTTACTTAAAGAGAATACTGTACCTCTTAACGAAAGGGTAATGAGTGTTTATGCAAAGGCTGGCGAATATCACTGGCTGTATATGCTTTCTACTAACTCCTCCGGCTACTGGGCAAGTCAATCTTTTGATCTTCTAAATGGAGAAGTGGGGACTAGTTACAGGATCGGCACTCCTAGCAACCTTACGGATGCAAAGATAGAGCCTGTAGGTGACGGTTGGTATCGTTGTTCTGTGAAAGGAGACGCAACGAACACTTCTAGTATAGCTTTTATGGTAGGGGATACCGATAGTATTCCTTGGAGTACCACTTTTGGTACAGCTGGCGGTCTTTACCTTTGTGCTGCACAAGTAGAAGCTGGCGCATTCCCTACGTCTTACATCCCAACATCAGGTGCTACAGCTACTAGGGCGGCAGACATTGCGTCGATCCCTGTGGCTGACTTTGGGTATAACTCTGATGCTGGTAGTGTGTTGGTTGAGGCTCAACGTTTCGGCACTAACAACTACCCTCGGTCTGTTATGATTGATGCAGGAAATACTCATGTTAAAGGTATTGGTTTAGGTGCTTGGGGAACAAACACATCCTTAACTGGGTACATTGTTGCTAATGGTTCTGTGCAAGCTGCAATGGATACAGGAAATGCAGGAACGTCTGCTTTTAAAAACTCCCTTGCTTATAAAGAAAATGACTTTGCGGCAAGTAGAGATGGTAACACAGTTATAACAGATACCTCTGCAGTTGTTCCAACTGGTCTAACTACTTTAAGGCTTGGACGAAATGCAGTTGAAGCACAATTCCTTAACGGACACATCAAATCAATCAAATACTACCCACGTAGATTATCTAATACACAGCTACAGGAGCTAACAACATGACCGAAGAAGTAATTGAACCAGAAGTAATCAAGACTGACTTCTACCTTAGGTTAGCTACTGAAGCTGATATGCCTACAGTCTTGTCAGACTTCTACAAGCAAGACACTGAAACAACAGTAGACGAGGAGACAGGCGAGGAGACTACCACAAACGTCGGTGATCCTTACCTAGTGTCAAACACATCTGACTATGCCATCGACGTTGTAGGCACACTACACGAGCCTACAGGCAACACCCTGACAGATGATGACGGCATGGAGTATCCTGAGATGCAAGCTATGACAGGCTGGCATGTAAACATTAGACTAATGGGTGATGCTATGCGTGATACTGTAGAAACATTAGATACATCACATGGGGTAACACCTGAGACACCCATGAGAGTTTGGTTATAGGAGACTGAATAATGGCTGATACGACGACAACCACATATAGCTTAGTGAAGCCAGAAGTTGGCGCGTCTGAGGATACATGGGGTACTAAAATAAACACCAACTTGGATAGCGTTGATGATTTATTAGATGGGACAACAGCAATAAGCCCAGACTTAACGGCGTTAAAGATTGGTGGGGCTACAGTCACAGCATCCGTCACTGAGTTAAATAAGTTAGATGGCGTCACAGCCACAACTGCTGATTTAAATATCTTAGATGGCGTTACAGCTACAACTGCTGAATTAAACAAGTTAGATGGCGTCACAGCCACAACTGCTGATATTAACTTGCTAGATGGTGTCACGGCTACAACTGCTGAGTTAAATTACGTTGATGGCGTTACAAGCAATATACAGACGCAGCTTGGAGCTAAAGCTGACGATACAACCCAAGCCGAGGCAGTTTGGGAGACAGGTACTAGCACAACTGAGAGCATTGTTTCACCAGCTAAAGTTAAAGCGGCGATTGAGGCTCTTGCCCCCGATAGTGGAATTGGCGTGGGCCAATCATGGTCTAATCCTTCAAGGTCTGTTGGTACTTCATACCAAAATACAACAGCAATTCCAATCATGGTTACGGTAACTGGAAGGGGCGGAAATGATGATGGTTTATTTCAAGTTTCTTCAGATAATTCTACATGGGTAATAGTTGGTGTAATAAACAATTTTTATACAACATCATGCACTGCTATTGTTCCTAATAATCATTATTACAAACTTACTAATGTTGATTTTGTAACATGGGCGGAGCTAAGATAAATGCCACTAATACCGCTAGATATACCGCCCGGTATTTACCGAAATGGCACAGAATTACAGTCGTCTAATCGCTGGCGAGACAGTAATTTAATACGTTGGGTGGATGGAACTATGCGCCCGATTGGTGGATGGCGCATTCGATCTGATACTGCTGCTGACGCAAAAGTGAGAGGCTTACTTACGTGGGTCGCCAATGACCAAAGTAGATATATTGTTGGTGGCACGTATAATAAATTGTATAGTTGGACTTCTTCTGGAGTTCGACACGACATAACCCCAGCAGGATTTACATCAGGCAGAGAAACAGCAGAAGCATTTACAGGGTATGGCGGTAGTTTCTATGGTAATTATGCATACGGCGTGGCGAGGCCAGACACTGCAAGAACCCAGCCTGCCACAACTTGGTCATTAGACAACTGGGGTGAATATCTATTGGCATGTAGCCCAGACGATGGGAAGATATACGAGTGGCAGTTAAACAATGCCACCCCTGCTGCTGTAGTGGCAAACGCGCCAATTAATAATGAGGCTATTGTTGTTACTGAAGAAAGATTTGTGTTTGCACTCGGTGCAGGTGGAAATCAACGCAAAATACAATTTAGTGATCGAGAAGATAACACGACATGGACGCCCGCAGCTACAAATGAAGCTGGTGATATTGAGTTAAACACAAGCGGTAAGATTATGGCTGGCGTTCGAGTGCAAGGCCAGACATTGATATTAACAAGCACTGACGCACACGTTGCCAACTACATTGGCGCGCCATACGTTTATGGTATTGAGCGTGTTGGCTCTAGCTGTGGTTTGGTAGCCAACAAGGCATATGCTTCAGTTGATCAAGGTGCATTCTGGATGGGCAATCACTCGTTTTATGTGTATGCCGGCGGCGTAGCCCAACAGCTTGAGAGCGAAGTATCTGACTATGTATTTAGCGACATAAATCGCGCTCAAATTAGCAAGGCTTTTGCTGTGCCTAACAGTACATATGGTGAGATATTCTGGTTCTACCCATCAGGATCATCTACTGAAAATGACCGATATGTTGTATATAATTATGTTGAACGTACTTGGTACATTGGTGAAATTGGCAGAACGGCGGGCGCTGACATGGGTACGTTTAAGCAGCCGTTCTGGGTTTCTGCTGACGACAATAAATTATACGAACATGAGATTGGATTTAATTATGGCAGCTTATCGCCATTTGCCGAGAGTGGGTCAATATCATTAGGTGCAGGCGATAATGTTATGGCGGTAACTGAGATGATACCAGATGAAAAAACACAAGGCGACGTTACCGTAACATTTAAAACAAGGTTTTATCCCAATGACACAGAAAGATCATATGGGGCTTTTACAATGTCAAACCCAACTTCATTAAGGTTTACAGGCAGGCAGATAAGATTAAGAGTAGATGGCAACACTTTAGGAGATTGGCGTGTTGGCATTAACAGGTTAAACATTATCCCGGGCGGTAGAAGATGAGCGAGCAACAACAGCGAGCGCCAGATGTAATTGGCAATGATTGGCGGACATGGGGTCGCCGATTAGTTGCATATATTGCCCAAACGAGATCCACATTGGTTCAACAAAATGGAGATGAGAACGCAGCAGAAGATGGCACTCTTATGTGGGATCGGGTATACAAATATCCAGTTGTGAGTGAGGGCGGGGAATGGCGTCAGATTGTAATAGAAGGCGGACACGCTAATTTCATTAAAACATCAGATGTTACACCAGCTCTAGCAAATACGGCATACAAGCTGACATATGACGTACCAACTGGCAATTCAAAGATTACGCAAGGCACACCAGCAAGTAGAATTGTATTTGAAGAGGCTGGGGAATATGTATTATCATTTTCAGCACAAATATCATCAACGAGCGCAAGCACAGTGCATTTTTACTTTTGGCCTAGCATAAATGGTACAGCATCAACAAATGGCGCTATGACAACTGCACTACATCAGAATAATGCTACACTCGTTACATCCAGAACGCAGATATTTACTGTGGCGGCTAATGATTACCTTGAGGTAAACTACATGATAGATAATACAGATGGATTTTTAAATTACACAGCCGCGTCATCTCCAGTGCCAGCTATACCATCCTCAACATTATCAATAACGAGGACGCACGCATGAATGAAGAATTAGAGAGATGCAAACCTTGGATAGAAGCAGCCCTAGAATACTCTGGTGGCACGCATGACTTCATTGATATTGCTGAAGGAATATATAAGGGTACTATGCAATTGTGGCCTACACCAAAGGGGTGCATAGTCACAGAAATTGTGATATACCCAAAGAAACGAATGTTAAACGTGTTCCTTGGGGGCGGTGAATTGGATCAGATTTTGGATATGCATCAAGATGTGATAGAGTGGGCTAAAGCGCAAGGATGCGCGGCACTAACCATGACGGGGCGTGTCGGCTGGAAAAAACCATTGGCGAAACATGGCTGGCAACAGTTGCATTCGTCTTATGTTAAGGAGTTTGAATAATGTCTAAAGGTGGGTCAACATCATCGAGTGTTACAGTACCAGATTATATAGAAGATGCGGCTCGACGTAATTTAGATAAAGCTGAACGTATATCTCAAATAGGCTACACGCCATACTTTGGCCCAGACGTGGCTGCGTTTACACCTATGCAGCAGGCTTCATTTCAAAACACGGCAAACGTTGCTGACGCATTTGGTATGAGCGCGCCTAGCAGTGGCTTTGATATAATGGGTGGCATGGGCGAGCCTACACAGTATGCTGGCGGCGTTCGTGGCTACTCTTCTGCACCAATTTACGAGCAATCGTTAGATGAACTAGCCGCACGTAGGCCAGCGCAAAAAGCGTATATGGATAGCTTCTTTATTGATCCTTACACAGGCGCACCGGGCGCTAACGTGCAATCTCCTAATGCGATGTATCCAACATATGATGAGACGCAAGCTGCGGCTATACAAAGTATGCAAGATAGTCGGCGTGACTACCGAGGAGATCGCAACAAGCAAAGAATGTTGGATATGATGAATAGGGAATCCACTTCTCCATTTGCTCCGGGTTCAAGCACTGCTGGCACAAACTACGCAGTTTATGATCAGTCACAAGGCTTTACAGCTCCGGGTATGTTTGGCGCAATTCAAAATATACTTGATCCAAAGATACCAGATGCTACAGGGTCAGACTACGGCTTGCAAAATCCAAACACGACTTCAATTGTTGCTGGCGGATATGATGTTGGCGAAGTAGATCCGACGCTTGCAATGGCTGCGGGTTACAGATTGCCTATTGAAGAAAGTCAGCCCGGTAATTATGATTTATTTAGCGGACGTGGACGCAGAACAAGCGGCGTTGGAGATGAGGGCGGTAAATATGGATTGCTAGGTGATATAGGCGGCGCGATAGGTGATGCAACTGGATTTACTAGCTACAATACACCTGACGTTATACAAGGTCGAGTAGACGCAGAGGCGGCTAGAATGGCTTCTGAAAAAGCGGCTAGGGAAAAGCAATCTGCTTCTGCTGATAGGCGTAGAAAAAAGCGTGCTGCTGACAGTAAAAAAGCATATGAAAAAGCAAGGGCAGGCAAGATAACAGCAAAGCCACCGGGCGTATAAATCTTAATGAAAGTTTGCATTATGAATAATATTAAAAGAAAAGAGGCTTAATATGGCTAGTGGCGGAAGATTAAATCAAAACAATGGAAAGCAAATGCATTCTGGCGGCGTTGCTGTAAAAGGTGGCCCACAAGTTGATTTCTTGAGACGCCCCCGTTCAGATCAATACTCGCCCATGCAACCTGCGCAACAGCCATTTGACGTAAACCAAGCTGCGGCTGGCGGGTTACAGCAAGCTATGCAAGGCACTCAAGCGGCGATGCAAGGGCCAAACATTGGTCAATTTATGAACCCATACACTCAGCAAGTTACGCAAAACACGTTAGCTGACATGGAGCGCCAAAGGCAAATGGCGATGAATACAATGGGTACGCAAGCATCAAGAGCGGGAGCGTTTGGCGGTTCTCGTCACGGCGTTGCTGAAGCATTAACGAACGAGGCATTTGCAAGGCAAGGCGCACAAACATTTGGCAACCTGCAACAGCAAGGGTTTAACACTGCATTAGGTGCGGCGCAAAACCAACAGCAGATGCAAATGGGTGGAGCTGCTCAAACTGGCGCACTCGCAGGCCAAGCATTTAATACAGGTCAGGCAATCCAAGACAGGCAAGAGCGACAAGGTTTACTACAGCAGGGCCTACAGCAAGCACTCATTGATGCGGCTAAGCAGCAGTATGGGGGTTACGCTGGAGCGCCACAAGCTGCATTATCAGCGCCAATTGATGCATTAGGTGCAACTCCACAACAACAATACACTGAAACTAAAAGCCAAAGCCCGGGTTTATTAAGTTATCTACAAGCATTCGGCGGGATGGGATAAGCATATGATAAAAAAGCCAGCAGAAATCATTCAAGATAGAATGAACCCAAGTCAGTCTCGTGGCGGTTTAGGCGGCTTACTTGACTATGCCAGAGAGCGAAACCCCAACACTGGTTTAAGTAGGATGCAAAACTTTGCCGCAGCTCTTGACCCATTAATCATGCCAGAGATGCGTGCAGGCGAAGCAATACGTGAACGTGGCAGGGAACGTGTGGCTGCTGGTAATGTGAATAAGACTGTTGAATGGCTTAAAAACAATGGTTACGCAGACGCGGCTTCTGTTATAGAGGCTAATCCATCTGCTGCATCAAATGTGGTAAGTGCAATTTTATCAAATAGAATGAAGCCTAAAGATACATTTAGAATAGCTACGCCAGAAGAGGCAAAAGCATATGGCGCTTTAGCTGGTCAATTTGATAGCAATGGTAAATTTTATTCAACACAAAGTGTTGAGTTGTCAGAGACTTTAACAGGTGCAAATAAAAGTGCAGCTCAAAAAGCAGTTACTTTTTATGAAACAGCTATGGACTCTATAGAGGCTTATAAGAATATAGCTAAAAGAGGTGGCATGGGTGTTATGCCGGGTACGCAACAAGATCTATTGCAAGCATCTAGAACTAATATAAAAATGCTATTAAAAGATTTGTTTGGTCTTGGTATTCTTTCAGAGTCAGACGAAAGGTTATTAGATGGCTTAGTATTTGATATTACAGACCCTAAAAATTATGTTGTAGAACTTTTAGGCGGCGGAAGCGCCACAGATAGATTTACGGCGTCAATGGAGAATTTACAAGATCAAATGAAAATATTGGTTGCTCCACAAATTAGAAACTTGGGTATTGAAGATCCACTTGCTAGCAGACCAAGTAACGGCAACAACAGTGGATTTGCTGTAACAAATGTAGTAACGGATAAAAAATAATATGGATAAATTTCAAATAATGACACCCGATGGTTATGAGGTTGAAGTTTCTGCGTCTAGCCAAGAAGAGGCATTAGAAAAAGCAAAATCTAACTACAAGAAATTACCACGCATTATTAAAAAGATGGATGGTAATGTGCGCATATTTGAGCGTAAAGATGGGCAGAGATACTTGGTCAGCCCATCATACTCTACATCTGACCAAGATAGAATTAACGCTATCATGGCGGGCGAAACAGACGCAGGGCAAGCGTCTAAGTCTAGCTTTTACCAAGATGTACTAGATAAATATCCACTACCTTCAAGAGCTGCGGTATATCTTGGTGCGACTCCATTTGCTGGCAAATACACTGATGAGGCTATGGGTCAAACTTTTGGAGAGCAAGCGGCAATAGCAACACGCGCAGCTCAATCAGCTATGGCAAGTGAACGCCCAATAGAAAACGCTGCAATAGGTTTGGGCAGCGGTCTAATTAACTCTGCGGCTATGTTAGCGGCTTTACCAGCCAAAGCTACAACAGCTCTTGCTGGGCCATTGACGCAAACCTTACCAGCAACTGTTGTACGTGGTGCTGCTACTGGCGTAGGGCTAGGTGCGCTAGAGGGAGCTGTATCTGGGTATGGCGACGGGTCAACAGCGCAAGAGCGATTTGAAAGCGCAAAACAGGGCGCAGCGTTTGGTGCTGGAGCTGGTGCAGTTTTAGGTACAGCAGCGCCTATAGTTGGTAAAGGTGTTAAAAACTTAGCAGATTGGGTAAAGCAAACTGACGTTGGATTAATTTCAACTGCTTTAAATATATCTGGAAATGCAGCTAGAGTAATTAAAAACACATTTGAATTAGGCGGAGATGTTAATAGCGCAATATCATCTATACAAAGAGCTGGTGACGAGGGAATGCTTGCTGATGCAGGATCGGCGGCGCAAGCATTGTTAGACGCATCCGCCTCAAGCGGCGGTCAGGCTTCAAGGGTGGCGCGTACTGCCGTTAATGAGCGTATGGCAAGAACTGGTCAAAACTTGGACGCTACATTTAATGAGGTTTTAGGAGAAGCTGAAATTGGCCCTAGAACTGCTGTAGAAAATATTGCAAAAAGAACGCAAGCCCAAAGAAGCGATTTATATAATGAAGCATTTAGAAGCCCGAAATCTGCAATTGATTATAGCTCAGAAAAAGGCGATCAAATATTTAAAGTTTTAGATAGAACTCCAGATAATATTTTATCAAAGGCAATCGCAGATGCTAATGAGGAAATACAGATTAGTGGTATGCCCGCAAATCAACAAATAAAAGTTGTAGTTGGCGACAACGGAAAAATTATATTTAGTGAGCTACCAAATGTTATGCAATTAGACCAATTGAAAAAATCTTTACAATCTATTGCATACGAAAATGTTGATGATTTTGGGAGATTAACGGGCAAAGGCAGCAGCTATAATAAACTAGCATCAGATTTACGTGACGCTGTATCTGACGCAGTTCCTGTTTATGGTGATGCAGTAAAACTTGGTGGTGATAAAATAGCTGAAGAGCGATCATTTAAATTAGGTGCTGACCTTCTTAAACCAAACACACAGCTTGAAGATGTATTAGACCAATTTAATGCAAGCACACCAGTAGCACAACTTGAAGCTGCGAAGACAGGCTTGCGAAACTACATTGATAAAGCAATGAATGATGTTAAAGCTATTGCATCTGACCCTACGGCAGAAGCAATTGACGCCAGACAAGTTATAAAAGTTGTAACTGATTTGAGTTCTGGTAGCTCAAGAAGTAAAATAAAAGCCCTATTAGGAGCTGAAGCAGATGTGTTGTTAAAGCAAATAGATGCAGCGTCTCAATCAGCAGTTGTTAAGGCATCTATGGCGGTTAATTCTAAAACAGCACAACGTACAGCAATTAACGAAACAATTAAGGAAATAACAAAACCCGGTGTAGTTGGTACTGCACTTAGGGGTGAGCCTTTGCAGACCTCACAAAGGTTAATTCAAGCTATATCTGGAATGACTGATGAATTTACTGAAAGCCAAAAGCAAAAAATATTTGTTGATATAGCTACAGCACTAACACAGCGCAAAGGTAGATCTGCGCAAGAGGCATTAAAGTTAATATCTGGCGCTATAAAAGGGCAAGATTTAACGGAAGCCCAAAACAGATTTTTAGCACAACAAATATCAGTAACTTTATTTGGTGGAGCTACACCAACTGCATCTGAAGCCGCATCAAATCTTGTGAATTAAGGAATAAATCATGGAATTAAAACCAAAGTCACGTATGGAAATTGAAGGCATTGTCCAAGACGCCATTGCCAGCGCAGTAGATTTTGTTGAAAGCGAAATAAGCCAAGACAGAATTAAGGCACAGCGATACTATGACGGCGAAGTTGACCTTGGTTATGAAGATGGCAGAAGCAAAGTTGTAGCCACAAAAGTACGTGATACCGTACGTTCTGTTAAACCAAGTTTAATGCGCATATTCCTGAGTACAGCGAAGCCAGTGGAGTTTGTCCCACGTGGCCCAGAAGATGTAGCAATGGCAGAGCAAGCTACTGAATTTATGCACCACGAGTTTACACGTTTAAACGGCTACCGGGTGATAAACGATGCATTCCAAGATGCACTTGTGAAGAAACAAGGTATCGTAAAAGCATACTGGATGACATACCCGGAAGCTGAGATATACACGTTCACAGACTTAAATGATGATGAGCTGACGTACCTCACAGATGACGATGAAGTCACTGTAATCGAGCAAACGACAGAGATGAGTATCTCAATGGATGAGATGGGCGTTGAAGTAGAAGTGCCAAAGCACGACATAAAAATCAGTCGTAAGCAAGAGCAAGGCGAGCTGTGCATAGAGAGTGTGCCGCCAGAAGAATTTTTTATTAACCGAGATGCACGCAACCTTAAAGATGCGTACTTGGTGGCTCACAGAACTGAAATGCGTGCAGGCGATTTAATCGGCATGGGGTATGACCCAGACGTTGTATTAGGCTTAGATAGCTTCGATAGCGGGTCAGAGATGACTGAAGCTGAAGTGCATGAGAGACGTGGATACAGCTTGGATACATCTGACGAGGATGAGCAAGACCCGGCAATGAAAAACGTCAGTGTGACAGAAGCATATATGCGAATAGACGCAGACGGAACTGGCATACCAATATTACACAAACTTACTTGCGGTGGTACATCATATGAATTGCTAGACTTTGAACCATGCGATGAGTTACCTTTTGCTAAGTTTGAGATAGACCCAGAGCCGCATACATTCTACGGACGCTCACTAGCTGAAATAGTTATGGATGACCAAGACGCTGCAACATCAGTTTTACGCTCAATCTTAGATAACGTGGCAATGACAAACAATCCACGTCTGGCGGTCATAGAGGGCGCAGCTAACATTGATGACGTGTTAAACAACGAGATTGGTGCAATTGTGAGAATGCGCCAAGCTGGTGCAGTACAAGACTTGTCAGTGCCATTTACTGCTGGGCAGACATTAGGTGCATTAACTTACCTAGATGGCCTTGTAGAGAGCAAAACAGGCGTCTCACGGGCTTCTATGGGGTTAGACCCAGATGCAATGCAATCTACAACTAAAGCGGCTGTGCAAGCTACTGTGCAAGCGGCAGCAGGCCAAGTTGAAGTTATGGTGCGTAACCTAGCAGATGGCATGAGAGACTTGTTTGGCATAATGTTACGCCTGTCTCACAAGAATGTAGATGAAGAACAAATGATGCGCATGAATGGCTCATTTGTGCCAGTAGATCCCCGCGTGTGGGATGGCTCAATGGACGTTAGCATTAATGTTGGGTTGGGAACTGGACGTGAGGAAGAGAAAGCTATGGCACTTAGCCAAGCATTGCAAATGCAGACTATGGTTTACCAGACATACGGCCCAATGAATGGCTTAGTGAGCATGACTAATATCCGTAATACTTTGGCGGATCAGTTGGCTGTATCTGGAATACGAAATGCTGACAGGTATTTTGCGCCAATTACTCCAGAGATTGAGCAACAAATGCTACAACAGCAACAAGCGGCACAAGAGGCGCAGGGCGGCGAACAAGACCCGAATGCAGCGTTCTTGCAGGCAGAGCAAATGAAGGCTCAAGCTAAGATGCAATCTGATATGGCTAAGTTACAGCTTGAAGCGCAAAAAGCCGCCGCAGATAACGATTTAAAGCGAGATCAGATGGCGCAAGACTTGCTCGTTGATGCAGCTAAAGTGTATGGTGAATATGGGACATCAGTTGATGTAGCTCGCATACAGGCGGAGCAAGACAAGGTTCGCATGGTTGGTCAAATGGCACAAGGTAATCCACAGCAATGACAACAGAAATACGCATAAATGCAGAAGAAGCTAAGCGTCTGAAAAACGACACGGCATTCGTGCATTTTATGCAACAGGTACGCGATGACCAAATGAGGTTATTCGCTGACAGTAGTGCATCAGACGTTGATGTACGTGAAGATGCTCACGCAATACTGCGTGCAGTGAACCAGATCGAAATTAAACTCGACGCGGCTTTGGCAGCAGAGGTAATTTTAGATCGCAAACAAAGGAACTAGCACCGATGGAATCGACTAGCCTAGACCAAGCTGTAGACAGCTTATTATCACCCGCCCCAGAAGACACTGGTGGCGATAATCTGAGCGAAGCCGTTGATCAAATCACTGAGACTGAAGATGACGATCAAAGTGAAGCGATTGAGGCAACAGCCGAGAGCGAAGATGACGCTGAACTAGAAGCATCCAGCGAACAAGATGATGAAGATTATGATCTTGATGATGTGGAAATTGACGATGAAGACCCTGTAGAGGCCACTGAAGACACTAAGCTCATCCCCGTCAAGGTTGATGGAAAAGAAGAGCATTGGACACTGGATCAGTTAAAGCAATCTGCTGCGGGACAAGCGGCAATTAATAAGCGGTTTCAAGAGGCTGCCGAGGAGCGAAAGCAAGTCGAACAAGCTCAAGTTAAGATCAAAGCACATTTTGATCAAAAGGAAGCCGCGTTGCAACAGCGGGAAGCCCAACTTATGCAGTTGCACCAATCGTTTGAAGCTGGTGGATTACAGCGCCCAATCGAACCATCCGAGCAATTACTCAATGATGATCCAATTGGATACATGACTGAGAAGGCTTTGTATGATAAGAAGGTGCAGGAATATAACCAAAATCAAACACAACTCCAGAATATTGCAATGCAAAAACAGCAGGCATCTCTTGCCGCCGAACAAGAATACGATCTTGAACAAGTTAGGCTTTTGCAACAATATATTCCAGAAATAGCTGACCCAGTTAAAGGCCAGCAAATTAAGGATGCACTCGTAAATGTCGGTGTATCTTACGGCTACACTGTTGAAGAGATGCAAAGCGTCAAAGATGCAAGAGCTGTGAGACTTACAAACGATGCTCGCAAGTGGCAGGAGTTGGTAGCCAAGAAGAAATCTGCAAAGGCTAGTGGTAAGAAGCCAAGCCCTGTAGTGAAGGCTGGTGCTAAAAGGCGTCAAGAAGGAAATTCCGCAACTCGTAAAAAAGCGCAACAGCGCTTGCAGAAGACAGGTTCAATCGATGATGCATTGAACTTGATAATTGGTGAAAGTTAATACATTAAGTATTGCTTCTAACTCCTTGAAAGGAAACAAAAATGTCGCAACCGGCAAACACATTTGACAGCTATGATGCTGTCGGCATCCGTGAAGATTTATCGGATGTAATCTACAACGTATCTCCTGAAGAAACTCCATTCTATTCTAAGTCTGGTAAAACTACAGCGAAGAATACTTTAACTGAGTGGCAAACAGATTCACTACGTGCATCTGGTGCAAACGCTCACATCGAAGGTGACGCAACTGCTGCTGAAGCACGTACAGCAACGTCTCGTTTAGGAAACTATACACAGATTTTCAAAAACGCTGTTGTAGTTCCTGATACAGATGAAGGTCTAAATAAAGCAGGCCGCGCAAAAGAAGTTGCATACCAAACTTTAAAGATCGCAAAAGAGCAAAAATTAGACATTGAAAAAGCTCTATTTGCAAACAACGCAAGAGTTGCAGGCAATGCAACAACAGCACGCGAACTTGCAGGCGCTCCAGCATGGATGATTACAAACGTAGACTTCCAATCTGGTAACTCTGGCGCAAACCCAACTGGTGATGGTTCTGACGCACGTACTGATGATGGTACAGCAACAGCATTCTCACAAACTAAATTTGACGGTGTAATGCAGTCAATTTGGGAAGAGGGCGGAAAGCCAGACACAGTTTACTTGTCTGCATTCCAAATGAACGTAGCTTTAGGCTTCACTGGTAACAACAACCAGCGTTCAGCAGTACAAGCTGGTGATGAGAAAGTAATCAAATCACTTGCTGTATATGTAACACCTTGGGGTTCTGTTGAGTTCATGCCTTCTCGTGAAAATAGATCACGCGATGTTTTCATTATGCAAGACAATATGTGGGAAGTTGCAGTTTTACGTGGAACAAAGAATGTTGCACTAGCGAAAACTGGCGACAACACAACACGTCAAGTTGTAACAGAGCTAACACTTTGTGCTAAAAATGAAAAAGCAAATGGTATCATTGCTGACAACACAACTTCATAAGTAGTGTAAAACTAGGGGCAGCTTCGGTTGCCCCTTTTAACATCATTGGAGACTAAAATGAAAAAAGTATTAGTGAATGCAATTAAATTACATTGCAGCAAAGGCCGAGTAGAAAAAGGCGAAACTGTTATACTGCCAGATGAAGAAATTGCTAAGATAAATAAATTACGCCCCCACATAATTACAGTAATGGAAGATGTTGTAGAGAAGCCTGCAAAGAAAGCACCTGCTAAACGTAAGCGTGCAAGAAACGCAAATGGTACACTTAAATCAGATGACCCATCTACACCTGATGTAAATGAAGCATGGGAATGAATGATAGATGGCAAATTTATCAAACAAAATATCAGAGAAAATGTACTTTGAAGGCGATCAGATACTTATTAAGAAAACACATGATGGCGGGCAAGCGTTAAGGGATGCATCTTATGCGCGTGAAGTAACTGATAACTCATTTGGATCAGACTATAAGCATGTAGGCAATGTAGATATGGCTATGCTTGGTATTTGGTTGAAAGAGGCTGGTGTTGAATGGACAGATACACAAGCAGTTAAAGATGTGTTAAAGAGAAAGCTAATGAGTAATGAATTTAGCGGGCTACGTGTCTGGGAAGGTAAATACTAATGGAAATGACAGACTTATGGAGCAGCGTACTAACGCTAGGCGTTGGTTTTATAGGCTTTGTCCTACGTGGCTATGTACTTGAAGTGCAAAGATTGCAAATCCTGTTAAATCGTACTAGAGAAGAGTATGTTACTAAGGTTGACTCAAATCAAGTGCTTGGTCAGATAATGAGTAAATTTGATCGCATTGAAGAAAAGCTAGACAGGCTAGTAGAGCGAAAATGATACGCATCGCTTTAATCGCATTACTTATTGGCGGCGCTGCATACGCAGAAGATGATGATGTAATAAGATCGGAAAGCACTGTAACTTCAAATGGCTCGATGGAAACTACAATAGTTAGCCCGCCACCTTCTGCAATATCTCCACAAATTAGTACGAGTAACTCTGACTTGTGTACTGTTGGTGTTGCAGGTGCTGTGCAGACACAGATACTCGGTATCTCAGCAGGTCGAACTGTACGAGATATGAACTGTGAAAAACTAAAAAACGCAAAAGCACTTTATAATATGGGTATGAAGGTAGCCGCAATTTCTACACTCTGCCAAGATGAGCGTGTATTTGACGCCATGTTAAATGCCGGCACACCATGCCCTAAAGATGGCTTAGTTGGAGATAAAGCCAAATTAGCGTGGGAGATGGAAGCTGTGAAGGAAGAGATTGAAAGAGATCAGCAAAACGTAGTTAAAAGGATGTTTAATGATAACAGTGAAACAAAGATTGGGCTTGGCGTTATTATTAGCACTCTATCCCTCTTACTCGCACTCTGAGCCATACTTATACGGCTTCTCTGGTAACGCGGCTTACTACTCATTAAACTGGAGTATGACGCCCATGTTTCCAGATGTACCGGGCTTAGATATAAATGGCCTCACATATAAATATAGAACCGTAAAAGAAACTGACGCAGACATGAAAGTTAGCGTTGGCAATCTTAATTCTGCTGGCGATGGGTACACGTTTAAGGAAGTTGATGATTGGTCTGGAATGCCTAGCAATACAATCGTTAAAACTTTTCCCATACCAAATATACCTATTGAAAACTGGGGCGATGGGTCAATCACTGTTGAAGGTGAGGGATCTGTAGAAGACGCCGTGGTAATATATAATTTTAGAGTAGACACATGCTTTGACCCGCAATTAAACCCATCATGCCCGGGATACATCAAGCCAGTGCCAGAAGTGCCAGAAGTTGAAGTATACGCAGCTCTGGAAGATGACGCAGTGTTAGACGCAATAGACACTGAGCAAAATTACGAATACGATGAGGATGGCAATGTTATATCTGAGGATGATAATGAGGAAAAGGAAACCAGACTTGAACTTGGTTTAACAGCTTCTGCCAACGCATTAACTTTGGTTAAAACAAAAGGCCAATCAGATATTATAAATCAAATGAACCAGCAAACGAATATAGCTATGTACTATAATTCTGCAATAAATGGTGGTATATATGATGACGTGGCTGCATTAGATGGCGGCAACATGCCCGATAATAAAAATGGGTTACGAAATAATTTTGCGCAACAAATCCTGCATGAGCAAATGGTAGACATGCAATACAACAAGTGAGGTTAATATGAAATATTTAGCAATACCACTTATCGCACTAGCTTCACCAGCTCTTGCTGGTAGTGTGGATATAGTAGGTAACGTGGAAGCAAAGTGCGTTATACAAACTGATAAATCTGGCGTTTATGGCAACCCAACTGCAAGTACACTAAGTACATCCCCAAGTGATGGCGGCGTTTTACCTGTAGTTAGATTTGATGTGGCAATAGCTGATTACTACACGGCAAACATTACACACCCTAGCTCATTTAGCTCGTCGCCTGCTTTGACAGATAGCGTAGCTTGGACGGGTTCTACATCTGTATCTAAAACATCAGATGCAGGTATGTCTGGGTATGATAGCGCTAAGATTGTGTATGACAATACTACCGTGTTTGATTTAACAGTTGCGGGATCGACGTGGTTCAGCACGTCAAGCACTGCAACATATGCAGCTTCCAAGCCATTTACTGGCGGTACATATACGGCTGTAGTGCAAGCAGAATGCATTGCTAAATAAACTATCCATATTATTCATAGGCTTGGCGTCTATAGCTCATGCACATGAGATGACGCCCGCCTATCCAAAACTCAAGCCGTCACACGTTTACGGTGTGGCTAAAGTTGAAATGTCTCTATTCAACCAACGACAAGACGTCAAATACTATCAGGTAGAGCTGTTTGACTTGGGCTTTAACAGTGTGCCATTTTCAACTACATATAGAATTATGAAAGTTGATTATAAAGAGCGTAAAGATTTTGAGGTGTATATCCGAAGATCAGATTTGGGTAATCCATTGTACCTATGCACAATATCAAAGGTGGTGAAGCCACGCAGCTCAAGCCCATTAATATCATCAAGAATATGCTCTAAAGTTATGGAGAAAGCTAAATGAAATTAGCGTTTGTTTTATCCATAATTGGTGGCGCTGCGTTAGCTGAAAGCAGTAACCTTAGCTTATCACTGCCAAATCCACCAATGAACTACCAGAGTGACAGGTTTCGCGCAGGCAATCTTGATTGCAGTAATGCAGTTGGCGGCGGAATAAACCTTGAGTATGGCGTCACTGGCGTTTTATCTAGCTTTGACACAATTGATAGGGCAAAAGATATTGGAGTATATGCCCGCATAGTTATACCTCTTGATAAGCCCAAATCTAGAATTAACTGTGATGACCTATACCAAGTAGAGTTAGCCCAGCGTAGGCTTGAGATACAAATGTTACGTGATGAGCTAGAGCAACTTAAAACCCTGCAAGCAAAGGGCAATGAGATGGACTTTGTAGAATAATGGATACAACAAAGATAGCGGATGGTATTGATGGCTTAGCAGACCGCCAGATTAAAGCTGGTGGCATGAAGCTGACGGCTGGCTCTATACTAGCAATATTTGCATTCCTGTCTACAGTGGGGTCTGGCCTATATGGCGGTTTGCTAATGTGGCAAAAGATCGAAGAGGTTGCCGGGCTTGACTTAAACGAATACCAAACCCAGATGGAATTGATGGACGCTAACATTCAGCAAACTATGGATTACACACGCGAGATTAAAACTGGACTGCGCGATGATATTTTAAGCATAGAGCGCCAAGCTGACAGAGTTGAGGACATGGTGCGAAAATCTGAGGACAATGTTAGGGAGATGATCGACAAGGCTGAGGTGCGCTTTGAAAATCAGAGAGAACGTGTTAGGGTTTCTCAAAGCGGCGAAATGAAAGAGCTGGAAGAAAGATTGATGGATAAATTACAAAGAGCATTGGATAACCCATTAGCAGATTAGGTGAAAATATGGATGAGTTTAAAAAATTTGACGTGGATGGGAACGGGTCAATAGACCAAGCCGAGTGGGATCGCATGGCTCTGGAAGATAGGCGTTTACGAATGCAGGATGAAGACGCCCAACGTGATGCACAACGCAGAATGACGTGGTACGCCCTGTCAGGGATGCTCTTATACCCCTTTGCAGTCATTTTAGCAGATGTATTTGGTTTAACAGAAGCCGCCAAGATATTAGGCTCGATGGCAAGCATTTACTTTGTGTCTGTTGCAGGCATAGTGAGCGTATTCTTTGGTGCTAACGCATTAGCGAAAGGTAAACAAAATGATGAGTCTCGTAAATAATTTAATAGGCCCAGTAACTGGACTGTTAGATAAGGTAATTGAAGATAAAGATCAAAAGGCTGCATTGGCTCACGAAATAGCCACAATGTCAGATAACCATGCCCAACAAGCCTTGATGGGTCAGCTTGAGATAAACAAAGCAGAAGCCGCGTCTGGCTCACTATTCAAAGGTGGATGGCGTCCATTCATAGGTTGGGTATGTGGCGTAGCTTTTGCTTATCACTTTGTTCTGCAGCCATTGATTGTATTTGGTGTAACTGCTGCTGGTGTTGACATACCAGAGCTGCCAGAGTTTGATATGGGTTCACTTATGACTGTGATGATGGGAATGCTCGGATTAGGCGGAATGAGATCAATAGAGAAGCTAAAGAAAATTGAAAAATAGGAGATAATCTATGGTAAATTCATTATACGGAAATATTGCAAAGAAACGTAAGCGCATCAAAGCTGGTAGCGGCGAGAAGATGCGTAAGCCCGGTACAAAAGGCGCACCAACTGCTGGTGCATTTAAACAAGCAGCTAAGACTGCAAAGAAAAAGAAGAAATAACATGAGTGAAGCAATGAAAAAGCTCCAAGAAAAAATTGGAGTAGGCGCTGATGGGCATTTTGGTAAGAACACTGCAAAAGCCATCGCAGAGCATTACGAATTATCTAATGAAAGAGCTGCGCATTTGATGGGTCAGGCAAGCCACGAAAGCGGTCACTGGCGTCATACAAGGGAAAATTTAAACTATAGCGCAGACAGTATGATGCGTGTGTGGCCTAGCCGCTTCCCTGACTTAGCGTCTTGCGAAGGTTACTCGCGCAATCCATCAGCTCTAGCTAACAAGGTTTACGGCGGGCGCATGGGGAACAACACTGAAACTGATGGCTCAACTTATATTGGGCGCGGATTCTTGCAGTTGACCGGGAAGAATAATTACAGGTTATTCAGCTCTGACATGGGATTACCTGAGATAATGACAGACCCTGATTTGGTATCCACAGATTATGCATTTGATACAGCATTGTGGTTCTTTGAGAAAAACAAGTTGTTTAACATTGCAGACGATGGTGTGAATGACGAGACAATCTTAAAAATTACACGCCGAGTCAACGGTGGAACACATGGAATTGTTGACCGGACAGGCGAGACAAACAAGATTTATGAATGGCTCAACGCATAATAATAATGTTGGTAGAGCTGGTGAATTTCTAGCTCTATCAAGATTATCTTTTGCTGGCATTTCATGCATCTTGGTTCAACACGAAATTGATGATGCATACTTGAAAACGCCAAGCGGTAAATTGCTGACCCTACAAGTTAAAACAGCCAGCAGAAAATCAGGCAATCTCACACAATATAGATGGAACACGCAGCCTGTCAGGGATAAGAAGTCTGATGTGTATGCTTTGGTGGCGTATGATATAAAGAAAATTTACTGGGCTAGGGGCGATGATCCAGTAATTAAAAAAACATCAACTCGTTTATATCCAGAAGCATTTGTAGATGAAGAGAAATTATTAAATCAAGTTATAAATAGCTTTATAGATTAAATAAACTGCTTGAATAAATTATGTGTAAAACATATTTAGACGTGTGGGTGGCGACGGGCATGAAGCTACCCACACGATATATTTATCTTTACTTGAAGTAAACGTAACGCAGAGACTTTGCCCCGGCATTACCTATGATGGGTGTAGTTTTCTCGTAAACACGATCAACTAATTTTTGACGATACATGACGTTAAGCGTCCACGCTATATCAGATACGGCAATGCCACTGCTGAGAGCTATCATAGTGGTTGTGTAGCGTTTGCTGCTTTTCATATGCTTTAGTATAGCATCGTACTTCTTTTGAGGTATGGGCTTAATCTTTCTCAGATCGTTGTCAGTCACAAAGTTCTTATGTGATGCTTTATTAACTGTGATCTGTCGTGGCCTCTCGAAAGTTTTATTAATTTTATTTCTCAAGCCACGCCTGATTTGCTCTTTCTCAAACGTGTAAAGTAAATGAGCATACATTATTTCGTATTTATGTGTAGGCTCATCCCTCATTGCTTGGGCGACTTGTTCTTTCGTCGCATAAGCGAAAGCTGGTGTTCTACATTCTCTAACAGGGCTTGTTGCTCTTTCATCATAAACAGGTAAAAGCCCTTGTTTCGCTTTTCCTTGCCCATCAGATCTTCTTGAACCATCAGATTTAATTTTATTAATCGCATTATTGCTTTGTGACATTGTACTGGTGTCATTTGCATTCTCCTCAATCATTTTGTTCCTCATTATATATAAATTTACCATTATTATCGAGACGTGGCATTACTGTGCGCTTTGGCTTTTGTATTGATTTAACATGCCTAGCGAAAACATCGTCCATGATGGATTCCAATTTTTCTTTAGTTAATGCTTTCATAACGATAATCCTTTTGGCCTAAGCACTGGCTTTGTTGTGATTTTTGCAGAGCTGACATAGTTTGTCTCGATGCACTGCGCCATGCTATCTAAATGCGCGTATGGCTGATACGCTGCCGGCAATGCATCGCCGCACTCCATTGCGCTGCGATACATTGTGTCATTGCTTAACTCTACGCCGCCAATGACGTAGGTTAGAATGAGTGTTGTGTAAAATGTCATTGAACTAAACCTCTTCTTTCAACAAACAAATAATCATGCTTTAAATTAATAAGGTTTAAAGATTTTAATGCTTCATATTTAATATCTTTTAAATCTGTATTTAATTTCAAGCCGTATTCATCTAAATATTCTTTCACAAGTTTTAATGATTTTTTGCCAAAATTTGGTATGTATTTAAAAAACTTATCGTTTCTTAATATTAAATCATAATGGAAGACTTCGTATTTAAATGTATGATAAAAACAATTTTTAACTCTAACTGGAAATTTATTTTTATCTACTTCTGTAAACAATAATTTATATAAATGTGGGTCAACACTTTCAAGATTATGAAATAAGAATATTTTTAACTTCAATTCATCCATGTTTTCAATTAAAGATATTGTCATTTTTTGGTCATTACTTATCATTGGTTTTGGTTTTGTAAGAAAAGGTGTTTCCGTTGGAGCAATTGTTTCTATAACTTGATGTAATGCTTCTCTGGTTCTTTTGATTTTTTCTTGTTGTTTAAGCTCATCCAAGTAAGTATTAAATGCATCTACAGCAAGCGCACGTGGGGCTTCAGCTTGATCATTAAGCCTATCAATACCTTTTAAATCAGCATTACAAGCAACATCAGCATAAAGACGGCCATATAACTCATAATCGGATTTTAATTTTTTTAGTGTAGCCATTATCTTCCCCAAACATTAATATATTGATCCAGAAAAACTATAATCTCTGGCAGATGTACGGCGGCTAGGGCAAATAATGCCATAGCCAATCCTTCGATTATCATTGTAGTGTTCATTATACTGCCTCCAACGTATGAGAATACTCAACAGCCTCAAACCAAGCCACTGTAATTTGTTGACCATCATATCTATACCTACGCAACCTTTCTGCAAATGCATCCGCAGAATCAATATCGTCGAACAATTTTGGCTGATTACCATAAAGCGCAATCAAGGGTTTATTAGGATTATCTTTTGTTGATGGATTCCAATAATTAGACACAACCTTAGTCTTAAACTCAAAGCCTAATTTTGTTTGATCAGCAATGGTTAGGTTTGCTATTACTACATATTTTGTCATTTTATATTTCCTCATATTTTGCATTTATACAGCCATTATAAGCATTTTTGCGTAGCGGTCAAACACTTTATATATCATTTATATATCACAATGTACTTGTGCATCTGTTTGTATTGCTTTATTGCTGGTTTTATCAGACCCAAGGAGACTTAAAATGGTTGATAAGAGAGTATTAATTAATTTTAGCGAGCAGCAATATGATGCTGTGGCAAAGGCTGCGCATAAATCAGCATTGCCTTTCAGCTCGTTTGTTCGCATGGCTTCATATATGGAAGCAACTAAAGCGGGCGTGGAAGTTGCAAAGCCAGACAATGAGGCTGAAGCTGAATTTATTGCGTCGGATATTGTAGAATGATTATTGTTGGCGTTGATCCGGGTTTCTCTGGGGCAATTGCACATTATTGCACGCGCACTAAAGATTTAGACGTGCAAGACATGCCCACAATTTTAAATAATCGCGGTAAAATTGAGATAGATATACATTCTTTACTGCATATGCTTGAGCCAGAAGCGAAAGATCGTATGGCTGTGCTTGAGCAAGTTGCGTCACGTCCCGGTCAATCATCAGTTGCTACATTTAGGTTTGGTATGGGATACGGCGCGTTAATTGCGTGTGTGGCAGCTAATAAGACGCCTATGCATCTGGTTACGCCTAACAAGTGGAAGAAACACTTTAATTTATCATCAGATAAAGACACTAGCCGCCAACTTGCCATTCAGCGCTTTCCAGAGCATTATGAGAGGTTCGCACGCAAAAAAGATGATGGCCGGGCGGAAGCTAGTTTAATTGCTCTTTATGGTGCGGAAGTTTTAAATAAATAATTATATTAGGAGAATAAAATGCAGATAATACCAAGTGAAGAACTATCGAACAAGGCATACCACGAACTGCCTGCAATATCGTCAAGCGCTGTTAAAACAGTTGCAACGTCATCGCTATACCACTGGAAGAACGCTAAGTTTAGCTCCACGCCTGCTATGATATTAGGCTCGGCATTCCATGCTATGGTGCTAGAGCCAGAGAAAAATTTAGTAACAAACTCTGGATTACCACGTCGTGGCAGTAAGGCTTGGAAGGATCAGGAAAATTTCCTTGGTGATGACGAGATATTGCTACCAGAAGGCGAGTATGAACAATGTCAAAAAATGGTTGATGGTTGCCTGCAAAATAAAATGGCGCGTAACTTGCTGACTAATAAAGACATGCTTGCTGAATACAGTTTCATAGCTGAATGCCCAAAAACAGGGCTTGAGCTTAAATGCCGCCCGGATGGATTGCTAAAAGAGGCAGGCATAGTGATAGACTTGAAGTCT
>Ga0209602_1000235_pt1 | contig 54152 bp, 66 predicted proteins | sample COGITO_mtgs_1205_3_FD_184810 | JGI IMG/M metagenome (GOLD analysis project Ga0209602, IMG submission 184810) | Pelagic marine microbial communities from North Sea - COGITO_mtgs_120524 (SPAdes) (version 2) | ecosystem: Environmental > Aquatic > Marine > Epipelagic ...
GTATTACAAATGCTATATCAGTTCCAAATGGCGCTACATTAAATAGTAACAACTTAGATTACTTAGATAATTGTATTGATTACTTTGATGATAAAGAAAAGATAATTATTGCAGTTGATAACGATCCACCAGGTTTAGCTTTGCAAACAGAACTTGTAAGACGTCTTGGAGCTGAGGTTTGTTATCTAGCATCGTTTGACGACTGCAAAGATGCAAATGAATATCTAATTAAATATAATGCATCAGAGCTCAAGTCTAGGGTATTAGACGCAAGACCTGTGCCATTAGAAAACGTTACAACATTTAAAGACATTGAAGATGAAGTTACAGACTTTGTTCGTAATGGTTTTAAACGTGGTTTTCAAATTGGTTTACCAAATTTTGATAATATTTTTTCTACTTATACCAAACAGTTTATAACTGTAACAGGTATACCTAGTTCAGGTAAGTCAGACTTTGTAGATCAAATGGTTGTAGGTTATAACAGAGAGTATGAATGGAAGACAGCGTTTGCATCTCCTGAAAATGCTCCTACATTTTTACATGCACATAAGCTTATGCGTAAAGTATGGGGTGATATGCCTAACAAAGGTGATATTGGCGGAGACAAATGGAATCAAGTAGCTAATCATGTTAATAATAACTTTTTCTTTATTGATATGGAACGTTACACTTTAGAGTCTGTGTTACGTAAAGGTGCTGAGCTAGTTAAACGTAAAGGTATTAAATGCCTTGTTATTGATCCATATAATAAAGTTAGAGACGTTGACTGTAATACAGAAGATGTTAATAGATATACAATGGAATATCTAACTAAGATCGAAACATTTGCTAAGAAGTATGATGTGTTAGTATTTATAGTTGCACATCCAACTAAGATGTATAAGACACAAGACGGCAAGATCGAAGAGCCAACGATGTATAATATAAAAGGTGGTGGTGAATGGTATGATGCTAGTTACCACGGCTTGTTAGTTCATAGAGACTACGAAAACAAAACCACAAAAGTTAAAGTATTGAAATGTAAGTTTCAAAACTTAGGTGAGAACGGAGCTGAAGCTCATTTTACTTGGGAGCCAAAGTCTGGTTGCTTTGTCCCACATGAGATGCCTGACTTAGATGAGAAAATGCCTTGGGACTAGTTGATAAATGCATACAACCTGATCCATATAAGAGAACTAAAGAAGATGAAGCTGCATACAGTTGGTGTATAAACCACGGAATAAAAATAGGTATGCTAGCAGCTGCTGAAGGTTTTAAAAATCAAAATTGGAAAATAAGGATTGTAGCTAACAACAAGGAGATGATTAGCCCAGGTGAATATAAAAAACATGAAATACTACCTAAGTTATTTGAAATGTATAGACATTATTACAAACTAAATACGAAAGGTAAGGGATAATAAATATATGATACAATATAAATTTAAAAACGCAAATGAAGCTTTTAACTTTTACTATGGTGTAATACCGTATGAAGGTACAAAGTTTGATAATACAATGGCAATGTTTAACCAAGGCTTTACTATTGAAAATCCTTTGGATCGTATAATAACTAATGAAGCTAGAAACTTTAACGTTGAATATGCTGAAGCTGAATGGCAATGGTATTTATCTGGTGAGCCTACAATAGACACTCTTGGCAGCATATATGGTAAGATACCTCAGATATGGCAGAAGATGGCTGATGAAAATGGTAAGGTTAATTCTAATTATGGTGCACAATGGGAGAGAGGCTGGCAACTAGATAGAGTTGTAGCAATGTTAAAAGACAACCCTAAGACTAGACAAGCTGCAATATCTATATATGATGGCAAAGAAATATCTAGCTATAAGTACGATACACCTTGCACGTATGCTGTACAGTTTACAGTCGTAGATAACAAGCTTAATATGTGTGTTACGATGCGATCTAATGATCTCTGGTTCGGTTTTTGTATTGATCAATATTGTTTCAGTAAATTACAAGAACTAGTGTCAGAAAGAACAGGATATGCAATGGGTGAATATTATCATTTTGCACACAATCTTCATTTATATGAAGATCAAATACCAGAAAAAAATACATTAACATCAAGAGCTAGAACATATGGATAAAATTAATTATTATTTATACCATATACCGGGTAAAAAAATAGGTGTTACACGTGATCTTATATCTAGGGTCGTTGACCAACAAGGATATTCCTTAGACGAAGTAGAAGTTCTAGAACAAAGTACAGATATTGATTATATATCTGACCGCGAGTTAGAACTTCAACAGTCTTACGGCTATCGAGTTGACAGACAAAAATATAAAGATCTGTATATTAATAAAATAAAATCTAATACAATGCACATAAACGCGACAGAGCAGACTTCCACATTCCCTTGTCCAGAATCTAAACTTAAAGGTAGACTAATGGATAGCATGGGTAAGACGTGGGAAACAACACACGGAACATTTGAAATTAACATGGACACTATTAAGTGGATAATGGATAATGTAACAACATCTCAATACACAATGGAGAGATGTTATATATATAATAAAGCATTTGCTAAGTATTTCCAAGTAAAAGCACAGGCAGAAAAAGATGCTTATCAAGAGTATTTTAATCAACTTACTAATAGAATGACCCTTAACGGTAATTGGAGATATGATGGAGTTGTTGACCCTGTTATAGCTAATGAAGCTACTAGGTTTCAAAAGATAAGAGACTGGGCAGGTGAAAGAGGGTTATATACTAAAGGCGATACTAAAACTCAGTTTGCTAAATTAGTAGAAGAAACTGGTGAATTAGCTAGAGCTATACTTAAAAAAGATCAAAAAGAGTTTGTAGACGCTATAGGAGATATGGTAGTCGTATTAACTAACATGGCTCATCTTGGCGGTACAACAATTGAAGAGTGTATCGACACAGCATACAAGGTAATATCTAAACGTACTGGTAAAATGGTTAACGGAACATTTGTTAAAGATGAAAAGTAGAACTATTAAATTCAGGGATCCAGTCGTTGAAAACGTTGTGGATAAGTTTGTATCAAGATCAAATGTTGGTTTTGAAAAGTACGGACGATCAATGCATGAAGAAAGAACTGGCGGTCATAAGGATTTAGCTGGTTATCTTAATGATATACAAGAAGAGCTTATGGATGCTATACTGTATATTCAAGCTGCACGTGAAGAACTAGCAGAAGATGATAAAGAAAATATCTTAGGTGTTAACTCTCCTTTACCGGAGTCTTTTAGACCACCACATCCTTCACACGCTAGTACAGCACAACAAGATTGGGACGATGCGATCTCGCCGGTATAGCAAAAAGAAAGGTCCGGTAAGATCTAAGAAAGTTAAACATGATGGCATACAATTTGCTTCAGGTTTAGAAAAATATATGTACATAGCTTTGAAAAAAGCTAAGATTAAAGCACAATATGAGGGACAAACTTACGAGCTTGTCCCTTCTTTTAACTTCGATCAAGAAGCTTATGAAAGACAAAGTAATGGAAAAGGTGAATACCGTAATCGAGGTAATAAGAAGATACTTAATATTAAGTATACGCCAGATTTTGTGGGAAATGGCTTTATCATTGAATGCAAAGGACGTGCTAATGAATCTTTTCCCATACGCTGGAAGCTATTTAAAGCTCATGTATGTAAAAACTTACCGAACGTTACGTTATATAAACCTCAAAATCAAAAAGAATGCGACGAGACCGTGAACTTAATTCTTGGGAAAGAAAAGACCTAGCAAGACGTATGTATACAAAACGTAAACTTCAACAGTTTATTGATTGGAGTATAGAATCAAAAGGTTATTTAAAATATAAAGATCTAATTAAATATAGCAAAAAATATGGCGAAGCTGACACTATCACCGTATCGGGCGACTACTAAAAAGAAAAGACCTGGTGTTCATAGTAAATGTAAAACATCTAGATCTAAAAACAGTATTAACTATAGAAAAAAATATATAGGACAAGGCCGATGAAAGAATCAACACTATTAGAAATGCAGAACAAAATAAAGTCTATGACAAATGTTATGCAACAAATGATAAATGAAATAACACATCTTAGAGAACTAAGTATTGGCAGTTTAGAAACGATAAAACTAATGCCTGGCTATCAAGATGCCATTGATGCTTTAAAAAAGCAAATGGAAGATAAAATAAAAGAAAACCAAAAAGCAAAACAAAATGGAGTTAAGCAACAAGATACTAAGTGATATTACTGTTTATATGAAGTATGCTAAATATGTGCCAGAATTAAACAGAAGAGAAACATGGGAAGAGCTAGTTACTAGAAACAAGAACATGCATATCAAAAAATATCCTGATCTTACTGACGACATTGAAGCTGCTTATAAGTTTGTATATGAAAAGAAAGTTCTACCATCTATGCGATCGCTACAGTTCGGAGGTAAGCCGATTGAGATCTCGCCTAATAGAGTTTATAATTGTGCTTATTTACCTATTGATAGCATTGAGTCTTTTAATGAAATAATGTTTTTATTGCTTGGTGGTACTGGTGTAGGATATTCTGTACAAAACCATCATGTAAATAAATTGCCAGCAGTTAATCAACCTTATGGCAAAAGAACACGAAGGCATTTAATTGGAGATAGTATTGAAGGTTGGGCTGATGCAGTTAAAGTTTTAATTAAGTCTTATATGGGTCCTAAGAGATCATCTAAGTTAATGTTTGATTATTCTGATATTAGACCAAAGGGAGCTCAATTAGTAACGTCTGGTGGTAAAGCACCAGGTCCACAACCTTTAAAAGAGTGCTTAGTAAAAGTAGCTGGTATATTATCAAATGTTGAAGACGGTAATAAGCTTTCTACAATACAAGCTCATGATATTGTATGTCATATTGCAGATGCTGTGTTAGCCGGTGGTATACGTAGAGCAGCTTTAATTAGTTTGTTTTCAGCAGATGACGAAGCAATGATAGGTTGTAAGTCTGGACACTGGTGGGAAGAAGCACCACAAAGAGGTAGAGCTAATAATTCAGCTGTACTTATGAGACATAAGATAAGTAAAGAATTTTTTATGGATCTCTGGAAGCGTGTTGAGTTATCAGGATCAGGTGAGCCAGGTATTTATTTTAACAATGATAAAGACTGGGGAACAAATCCTTGCTGTGAAATAGCTTTAAGACCATATCAGTTTTGTAATCTATGTGAAGTAAATGCAAGTGATTTAGTAGATCAAGATGATTTTAACGAAAGATGTAGAGTTGCTTCATTTATAGGTACACTACAAGCTGGTTATACTGACTTTCATTATTTAAGAGACATATGGAAAGATACGACAGAGAAGGACGCCCTTATAGGTGTATCAATGACAGGAATAGGCTCTGCCGCTGTGCTGCAGTTGGATATGAAGGCCGCTGCAGATATAGTAGTGTGGGAAAACAAAAAGATAGCAAAACAAATAGGGATTAAATCTGCTGCAAGATGCACAACCGTGAAGCCTGCTGGGACAACATCTCTGGCGTTAGGAACTTCATCTGGTATTCATGCATGGCATAATGATTATTATGTGCGTAGAGTTAGAGTTGGTAAAAACGAGAGTATGTATAAATACTTAATTGAAAACCACCCTGAATTAATTGAAGACGAATATTTCAGACCTCATGACACTGCTGTTATTAGTATACCACAAAAAGCACCTAAAGGATCTATACTTAGAACTGAATCACCATTTGATTTACTTGAACGTATAAAAAGAGTAGCAACTGAGTGGGTACAACCTGGCCATAAGCGAGGTAGTAATACTCATAATGTTTCAGCTACTGTTAGTTTGAAAAAAGAAGAGTGGGATAAAGCTGGTAAATGGATGTGGGACAATAGGGACTATTATAACGGGCTATCTGTCCTACCTTATGATGGTGGTACTTATACTCAAGCTCCTTTTGAAGATATAAAATCATCACAGTATAAAGAAATGATGAAGTCATTGACTGATATAGATCTAACTAAAATAACAGAAGTTGAAGATGAAACAGATTTATCTGGCGAGCTTGCTTGCGCTGGTGGTGCTTGTGAAATCGTGTAATAAAAAAGAAAAACCTTGTAAGCAGGATGTAGATAACTCTACGTCCTGTGAGCTAGATACTCATCCATTATATTGGATGCCAGTGTGTGGGTGTAACGATAGTGTTTACTCAAATCATTGGGCAGCTAAAAAAGACGGAGTAATTAACTATGTTAATATTCCTGATACTTTTTCTGCAGGTTATTGTTCATATTCTAATTATAATTAATTTGATAGAATCTTTTATTTACGGTTTATTAGCTACAGGTATTATGCTAGCTATAAACAAAGTAGTTATAACTATTTTTTTAAAAGCAAAACAAACAGGTGTAGGTTTAATGTATGGCAGCATGGCTGCTAAGTTATTATTCTTAAGTATATTTACTTTAGTTATAGAAACTGATTTACAAAAGCCTGTTATATATTGTTCTATAATATTAATAGGAATAATATATTCTAATTTAAATACAATATTAAAATTAAAATGAAAAGACTAGCTGTAATAGGTGGTATTGGCATGATGACATTTGCTGGTACAAATATGATTTGGCATAAACAAAAGCCAAACTTTAATGCAAACACACTTGCAATAGCAAGCGGCGCTTTCATAGTGTCAATAGGTATAACTATTAAAATATGAATTATGTGTGACGGATGTCCGGGCGGATTTTGCCCATGGTGCTAAATATAAAAAGGGGAAGTCGTAATGACCTCCCCTTTTTTGGTTACAGGAACTTTGGGTATGGTGCCCAGTTTTTTTATGTTCCTTATTTTTAAAATCCAAAGTTACTTCTATCTTTGTTTTCAGAATCACTTGTTCCTCCTCCGAAGAAACTTTCTCTTTGTTTCTTTCTTTCTTCTAAACCTGTTTTTGCATTCTGTTTTTCCCAGTCTTTTTTCATATCAACTAGTTGCCATTTAGGATAACCGGTTAATAAGGCAGCTCTAGTTAGCCAGTCATTCTCTTCATCCGTTGCATCTGCTAAATTTTGCGCTTTTTTTCTTAACCTCTCTAGTGATATTCCAGCAACTCCTTCAACTATGTTAGTTGTAACCTGTAATAAAGGGTTGCTAAAAGAAACTGGTCCAGGCATTTCTTCTACTTTGTTTTCATAAACATAAGCAGCAGATTTAAGCTTTGAAAATCTACTATTTATACCAGGAGATAGTTGAGTTAGCTTTTGAACTGCATCTATATATTCAGGATTGTTTCTTTCACTTCTTTCAACAAGATCTAACATTATGTTTTTACCAACTACAAATGCATTACCTCCTATTCCAAAGCCTCTAGCATAACTATCAAGCATACCCATTGCTGTTTTCTTTTGTTTTTCTGTTATGCTGTCTTCATCTGCCATAAATAAAGCTTGTTGAAGAGCATTGAATGCTAGGTTTTGAACAAAACCGTAATATAATATTTTACTCACGTTAGCCTTAGTATCACCTCTTCCATTTTTAAGATCTTGTGCTGCTCTAGCTTGTAGTCTTAAGTATTGCGCAGGTGTATTAGCAAATGCTAACATAATCCTACCAGGTGTGCTAGCTTGATCAGCACCTATTTTTGAAGGATCTCCAGATTGTTGAGATTCTCTAGCAAGCTTAACCCACTCTAGTCTAGCTTGAGCAGCCGCGTCTGATTCACTCATTTTTTCACGGCTCATCAAGTCGTTTATTCTATTTCTATAGAAACTTGCACCACCAAAAGATATTGCAAAGCTATCAGCCATCTTAGTCATAACATAGCCTTTATCATGCAGGTAAGATAACATGCCTTGATAACCATTTTTCTTAGCAGCAGCAGCAATTTCAGCTTCATTGATATTTATTTTATTACCACCTCTTCTTTCAGTTAGAAATGGATCGTTCATAAGAGTAATATAATCTTTAGCAAACTGAGGTATATTAGCAAATGCTGCAGTAGCTTTTAAAGGATTATTAAAACTCCAGTTGACGTAGTTAGCAGCAGATATAGTTTGTAATAAAGCAGATCTAGTGTTTAGAGTCATTGTAACTGCGTTAGTATTATTTATAATATCTAACATCCTGTTACCAACTTTTGTACCTATATCTAATCTATTTGTTCCAGCTTCCATACGAGCAAACATGTTTTCTAAAGCATCCATGTATTTGTTGCCTAAATTTGCTCTTAATTTATTTTTATTATCTTCATTAAATATTTGATCTCTATTATTTAAAAATTCTGCAAGATATTTTTTTCTTTTTACTGTTTTACCTATCTCCATAAGATCCATAGCTATATTACCTGTGTTCCAGGTTTCAGTTGGTTTACCATATGTTCCTTCACCTGTAGCTTCTAGTATTTTTCCAGCAAAAGATTGTAACTGAGGATCAGATTCTACTTGATTAACAAGCTTATTTATTTCTGCATCGCTTATACCAGGTATTTTTTCTCCAGATTGTTTCCATAAGTAAACTCTTACAGCATCTTGATTAGTAAAAGTAGTTTCTCCTACTTTTTCATTTAAGTTTTTAGGTGCTGTTTTCTTAGCTATTTTAAAACTATTATTAACTTTAGCCATATCTATTTCAAAAGCTTGTACACCTCTCTCATATGTATCTAACAATGTTTCTTCATAGAACTTAAACTGTCTTTCACCTACTACTCCTTTATCTAGTGTAGCATATAACAAACCTTTAAAATCTTCCATGCCGTAAGAAAGAAATCTCACACCATCTTTAGATGCGCCTAAGTTTTTAGCAGAAGCAAGAGAGTAGGATGTGTTTGGATCTATTTTAAAAACATTATCTATATAGCTATTAAACTCTTTACTTATATTTTTAGAAGCTAAGCTAGTATAGACGTCTCCAGTTATATCTAGTTGGTTAGTTACAAACTTAACAGCGTCGGTGTTAGGAAAATAATCATCGCTAAAGTTTAATTTATTATATTGTTTTCCATTGTATTCACCAATATAAAAATTAGGTATCTCAGCTGCTTTTTTGTTTTCACCAGACAAAGGACCATCTACAAAAGCTGTACCTTCAGTTGTTATAATATTTTCTATAGGTATCTCGTAACCTTTTTGTTTTAAGTAATTAAATATAGCTTCTTGAGAACCCGCAGCTCTAGCAGTCATAATAAACATGTCTTCACTACCTATTCTTTTATAATCTTCAGTCCACTTTCTCCAAGAAGGACCTGATTCTGCTCCTATAACTTGATCAAACTGTTCGTAGCTCATAGTGTAACCATCTTTTTCTAAAGCTTCTTTACGGGTGTTAAAATCTTGAGCATCGAGCTCTATAATTATCTCTCCCATTTTAGCTAAAACTTTACAATCAGTAAAAGCTACATTATCATCAAAGTCTCCAATAGAACATTCAACAACTTCTTTTGGGTCTCTACCTCTATTAATTAGCTTTTGATTACTAAGTCTATTTAAGCTTTCAGCATTTAAACTTAAATCTTCAACAACTGTAGATTTACCAGAACCTGGACTACCAGCCATCATTACAACTACTTTCTTTCCTTCTATAGCAAACTTAGCATTAACTCTATCTATAAAGTCTTGAGGTGTTTCACCTTGTTTTAAATTGTTGTTATCTAACTCAAAATAGTTTTTACCAAATAGTTTTTTGTATTTTCTTCTATTTGCTTCTGTTTGTTTCCAAGTTCTTTCTACTATAAAAGGTTCTAAACTTCTTTCTACTCTTCTAGCATTTCTCGCAAGAGATGTTTCTAAAGATGTGTTAATAAAAACCATAGAAACTTCATAGCCGTCAGGGACATTTTCACCTCGAAAATCTGTATATTTTTTAGCTCTCGCAGCAGTTGCATTGTAGCCAGCTCCAGTGCCATCAACAACTAGGTTATAGCCTTGATCTAAAGCGTGTTGCTCTATTTCAGCAGTTTTCTTTCTAGCTCTAGCCATATTTTTAGAAACAGAACTACGATCTTGCTGAGCAAAGGTTTCACCTTTTTGTTTTAATATATTCTCTATACCTCTATCTGGATTTAAATAAGTAGTATAAGCTTTATTTTTAAGTATCGCACCTACTATATCATTGCTATTAAAGTACTCTCTTGCTGTTATATTACCATCTCTTTTTATGTACTCTTTAGCTATTGTCTGATCATAGTATTCACCTTCTGCAAAGTTATATATATTTTCAGGCTCTGCTTTAATCATTTTAAATATCTGAGCTGTATTGTTTGGACCTATTTCTTTGTCCATCACATCAGAAACTTGTTTGTCAGTAAGTAGTTGAAAATATTCAGAAGAAATTAAATCATGAAAAGCCTTATTATATTTACCATTTTTTATAGCTTGAAATTTTAAAGCAGTATTCATAGAAGCATCCATAACATGCTCACCTTTTTTATGACCTTCATCAATGCCGTCTTTAAGAGTGGCACCTATGAGAGGAGCATAAGCTCTATCTGAAAATGTAGTATTAGTAGTCATTTGAAAATGCCTGTATAAAAACCTATCAGCTGCTGCTTTTTCTTTTTTAGGAACTGACAAATACCACTTCTGTAAAGCACTGTTAATAACAAAGTCATAATTTTTTAAAGCCTTAGCTATTTTAGGATCGTATACTTTATTTATTAAGTTTTCTTTAACAAGCTTAGTGCTACCTTTTACTATTTCAACTCCTTCAGTTTGTTTAAACTCAAACTTACCATCTGGATTCCACAGTATGGTTTTACCATCTCTACCTTCTAGCTGTATAACTTTTGCTACCTGTCCATTTTTTAAACCAGTAACAATGTTAAATATATCTTGTGTCTTAGTATTAGCTCCTACTATAGAATTAGCAGCTTCTATATTGTTTTCTTTTATATCTTTATTAAGTTGCTTTATAGCATTAGCAAACTCAGAGTCTTGTAATAATATATCTTCAGATATTTCTTTAGTGTTTTCTAAAGCTTTAAGAACTTTTTTACCTCTTTCGCTTCCAGCATTACCAACAGTTCTTTTAGCATCGTTAAATTTAGCTAATAAAAACGGTAGTGTTTGTTTGCTTCCAGGAAATTTTCCAACATTAAATACATTACCAAAAAATGGAGACTCCACGAACTTAATAAACTGTTCAGCGTGTTCGTCTCTAGCTGCTTCTGCTTGTTCTTTAGTTAGTTTTTTAGAAGAAAAAGATAAAGGCGCATCAAAATCAGGCATTTTTTCTTTTGTTACTTTTATAAAACCATCTCCGTCTTTCTCAATTTTTATTTGTTTTATAACAGCTGTCTTAATCAAAAAGTCAAGATCTTCGGTATTTTCACTATTTGATAAGACAAAGTTGTTTACTTTCTTATTAAGATCTTGAACAGTAAAGTCATAACCTGCATCAGCTAGTTCTTCTCTAATTGATTCTGAAATTCCAGCAGCGTTAAGCTCTAGACTAGTGGCACCCATCATATCACCTATTTCAAAAGCGTCTTTTAGTATTTTTTCTTTAGCAACACTTACTTCTATGCTATTAGTTACAGCTTTATCTATTTGATAAATTAAGTTTCTAAGTTTAGTAGAGTTGTTTCTAGTATTAGGCGTGTTAAAATAATCTCTTATTTCTTGTAATTTTTCTGGAGTTAAATCTTCTTGTTTAATTTTTTCATATATAGGATTACCTTGAGGATCTTTTTCTCTACCTTTTCTCTCATACAGAGGAGACTCTAATAATTTGGTTTGTATACCGGAAGATAATCCAGCTTGAGCATCGCTAGCTACTATAGATTCACCGCTAGCTGTGATTACTTCATTATAAGGAACAGAACTTCTAGATGGTAATATTTCTATTATACCAGTTAGTATTTGATCGGCATTTTCTACTTCTTTGTTTATACCTAATTTATCAAAAACTTTAGTAGCTAACTTTTTACCTATCTCTGTTGCTGAAGTATTTACTTGACCTGTTTTTTGATCTACTATTTTACCAACTAAACTAGGCTCTATCATTTCTATTATGCCAGATCTTGGAAAAGTATCTTTATAATTAGTAGAAATATCTGAACCAGTGCTTATGCTTTTAGCTACGTTGTTGTATAGATCTTTATTATAATAACCTCCTTCAATAGCTTTACTAACTGTTTTAGGCGTTCTATTAGTTATTATATTTGGAGTTCTAATTTCAGTTGCTTGCGTTTCTACATCTCGCCAACTATCTTCTCCTCCTAGCTCTTTGTTATAATTTTTATTCTCATCAAACTCAACCTTACCTGCATTGTCATAAACCCCAGCACGATTAAGAGCATTTACCCATTGCTTATTTAAAGCCCAGTTTAAGTAACCATCAACACTGCCTCTTCCGTCATACCTGTTAGCATATTTAACCAATTCTACCATTAATTCACCTGCAACGTCATCACGAACCTGTTGGTCTTTAGGCATTCTTAAAGAACCATGTCTAATCCAAATCTCTGGGTTGTTGGCCATGACCTCTGCTTTATAATAAGTTTCTGCAAGTATTTTACTTACAGTAGACGGATCAGGAGTATATTGATCATTACCTTTTTCGTCTTTACCTTTAAACTCTCCTTTTTCTCTTACTTCTTTTTCTAGGTTTTCTAGTACTGATTTAGATTCTAACTGCGTTGGAACAACTATATCTCCTTCAAAATCTTTTGGCGCTTTCTTTTCAGCTAACTCAATTTCTGTTTTTATTGACTCTGCGTCTTTATTTAATTTAGTAAGACCTATTTCACTTAACTTAGTTTTAGAGAGAGCTTCCATTATATCAAGAGTACTATCATTAATTTCTGTACCTCTATTAAGATCTCTAGTTAAATTGTTTATTTGAATCATTAGATCTTCAACAGTTCTAATTTCTACTAGCTTTGCATCTGAACCAAACATCGATCTTTTTAAATCTAAAAAGTCTCTTTTTAATTCACCAAGCCATGTAGAAGCTTCTATTGGATTTTCTATTAACAAATTTGATTTGTCACTGAATAATTCTATTAAGTTAGTTTTATATTCTTTTTCTAATATTTCAGCCTTTGTAAGCTCAGGATATATTTTTTGTAAAAGTTTTATAAGCGATTCATTAGTAGTTTTATCTCCTACAGTTACTTTTATATTATCAACTTTTGAAAGTAAAATTTCTTCTTGTCCAGCTTTTCTTCTAATGCTTTCTTTAGCTTCTGGATTTAATCTATAGTATTCTAAGTCTACTAAATGCTGCAACTCATGACCAGCTCTTCCAGCATTGTAACTTTCCCTAGAAAATACAACTCTATATTCTCCACCTTTTGCTATTACTTTGGCAGGGGCGCCAGCTAATACAGGGTTATTTGCATCTGTAAATTCAAATTTAAACTTTGGGGCTTTTGCTCCGGCAGCTTCGGCGTTAGCCGTTAATCTTTTAGTTACTGGGTTAGCTAAATTCTTTTCAAAAAGATCTATGTTGTTATAATCTTCAAACTTAATATCATGCTGTATATTCTGAGATAACATTGTTTGTAAGCCAAAAGACTCTTGAAGCTTAGTAAATCTTTCTTGTTGTGCTTTAGATAAATCTGCATTTTGTAATGCTTCTATAAACTCTTCGCCAGACATCTTTTTAAATTCTGAATTATCTAAAGAAAATTCTTCTCTTATAGCATTAAGCTCCTTACTGTTTTTATCAATCAAGCTACTTAGTACTTTTTTCTTTTTGCTTACAGATTGAAAATCACCTTTTCTTAAATGTGATACACCTGATATTCCAAATATAAAAGCATCTACCAATGTTTCTTTAGTAAATTCGTTAAACGCTTCATCATCGCCTGATAGCAAGTCACCATAGTTGTTTTCAAAAGCAGTTCTCCAAGGAGTGTGTCCTAGTAAGTCATCTGCAAAAACTCTAACAAACTTGTTAGCTTGTGATGATGCAGCTCCAACCCAACCTGCTTTAATTACTTTTTCATAAAAAGGTCTTAGTCCTGTAAAGTAAGTTTTAAAAGGGCCAATTGGTATTTTACTAGCCAACATACCAGCGCCTGTAAATGTTGCACCTGCGCCTGGTTCTAGTGGTGTACTAGGCACTGCCGCAAACTTAAGTTCTTCTAGTAACATAGCATCTATAACTTGACCAACTTTACCAAAGCTTCTAAATACACCTACTCCCTCTGTTGCTGCTCCAACTACAAACATTTCCATTAAAAAAGGAACCATACCACCTAAACCAGTGGATGTTAATTCAGCTATACCTTGTTTAAAGTTTTCTTTTTGTTTTGGGCTTAGCTTAATTTCTGAATCAGGATTTCTTTCATTATAACTATTAAAAGACGCTTCGACAGCGTCTAACGTCTCAACAGGGCTGTAACTACCAAATAATGCTCTATTAAAATTAGAAGAATACTCTGTGTCTCTAGCACCATAAAAAGTACCAGTTTGAAAAGCTTTAATAGTTTCTTGAAAAAAGTTAACAAAAGGATTAAACTCTTCGTTTCTATCAGGCATTTGCTCTAAGTTTATAACATTAAAAGCGCCTAACATAGCCTGCTCGTGTTGTTTCTTATCATCAAGCCAAGCAGTATAACCTCTAAAATCTTCTTCTTCAACTCCTAATAAAGCTTGATCTTTTTTGAGTAGCTCTGGGCTTATTTGATACTTGGCAAGTTTTGAATAACTTATTCTTGTTTTTTCATCGTCACCTATAGTAGCTAAAAAAGATCCAAGTTCAGATACTATAGCTATAGGTAACTCGTTTAAAGAAGCTTTGCTTTTAAGATTGTTCAATAAAGCAGGAGATATATCAATAAACCTCTTGTTACCTATCTGCTCGTTCTTCATTAACTGTAAAACCTCTATGTCGTAGTTGTCTTTAAACTTTTCTTTTGTTGTTCTGTTGTCAAAGTCTGAACTTAAAGAAGCTATTAAATACTCCATCTGCTGTTGAAGTGTATATGTCTGTTGCTCTGCTTCTGTTGCTCCATTAAAAGAACCATCATTGTTAAATAATGTTTCTAATTTTTCAGGTGCGTTTTTTAAATCTACTGTTTCTTCTAGTGTTAAGTCTTCACTATCTCTTTGTTTGTTAAGGTTTTCAATTTGCTTTAGTCTAGCTTTCTGCTGTGCATTAAGATTTGCTGTAAATTCATTTTCTTTTCTCTTTTTAAAATCAATAAATTCTTGCTTATCAGCATCTTTACTTAAATCAAAAGTTATATCAACAATATCAACCATCTGCTCACTAACTGCTTGATCTCTATTATAATTTATATTACTTATAAATTTATTGTTAGTTAATATAGATTTAACATCGTCGTCTGTTATATTTAAAAATTCATCTTTTTTAACCATGTTAATAACAGAAGCATTAATTTGGTTTTTAGCTTCTTGACTTAAGCTATTGTAATCTGCTTTTTTATTCATCAAAAGCTCATACGTTTGTTTTCTTTCTCCTTTTGAGTTAGGTAAACCAAAACTTATTGATTCAGCATATTCATCTAAAGCTAGGTTAAGTTTCTGTTCTGTTCTTTTTATTAAAGAATAAGGGTTTTTTGTAGTGCCTTCGTATTCAAATCCTTTATACTCATTGTCTTCAGGAATTAAACCTGTCATTTGATGTATGTATTTAGACTCTTCAGATACATCATCATTAGCTTCTATAAAGTTTTTAAAATCAATATATTCTTGATCTTTGTCTTTGCTTAAGCCTTCTATGTTTCTTCCAGTAACACCTGTGCTTTGTGGTCCAAAAAATTCTTGCTTTTCACCTGTCTGTATATTAATTACTTCTATAGCTCCACCAATAAATGTTTTGTTTATTTTAAAATTAGGATAAGAAGTTTGTAAAGTCTCTATATCTTTATCTATAAGATTTTCTATAGGAACGTGCTTGTATTTTTTTGGAGGATCAGTAACTAATTCTTTCTTAAGATCTGCTAACTCCGATGAAGTAGTTTCCAAGCTGGATGCCCCACTTTCTGGATCCGCAGTCGGGGCAGTTGTTGTCTCCGGATCCTCTGTCTTTTCCACGGGTTGTTCTTCAACAAGTTCTTCTACGCCTAGTATTTCGTTTTTAAGTAACTCTAAATCTTTGTTTTCCATAATATTATTTAAACATATTTACCCTATTACTGTGGCTATTTCTATAAGCTTCAACTGCGGCTTTCAACTTAGGACTGTTATTATCTTTCATTACCTTTATTCTACCTAAATACAATTCATCTTTAGCAGCGGCTATAGCTTCAGCTGATATTTCACCAGCTTTAAGAGCGTCGTACACTTCTTTTGTAGGTTTTGGTGCTTCACCTTTAACAGCTTTTAAACCATCCCAAGTTTTATTTAAATTATCTGCATCTGATTTATCTCCCGCTTGTTGATTTTGATAAGCAATTATAAGCAAGTCATCCATACTTCTGCCAGTATTCATTTTATAATCAACTAAACTAGCAGTTACATTTTTAGGTATTGAATCCAACTCACTAAGCTTAAATCCTAAATCATCTTCTACTTTTGGCACAACAGCTGTCTTTATATATTTTACAGCTTCTTCAGGAGATTTAGGTGTATCAGGGTATGTATTAGTATCTGTAAATCCATAACCAGGTGTACCAGTACCATCTGCTAAACCGCCTATTGTTTCAAAGTTAATTATTTTTCTATATTGATCATCTAAACTACCATCATTTTTATATACAGCTGCATCTCCTACTCTTGTATTAGAGCTGTAATCTCCACCTCCAAAGCTTGTTTCAGATAATTGTCCTACTTGTGCGGCAGGTGGTGTAGCTGCTTGAGGTTGTATACCTAATTGTGCTTGTACACTGTTATCTGCTGGTTGATTTAGTGGGGTAACGTTGTCTAAAGCTGCAGCTTGACTACCACCGCCTAAACCATTGGTTTCCCAAGGCCAGTCTATAGTGTTACTATTTAATGGTTTTTCAGCGCCTTCAACTTTTTCCATGTATTCATCATAGCTAATACCACCTTTTGATTTTGTACTAGTTATTCTAACACTTTCCTTTTCAGCTCCATTATAGTTTTCTTCAACTTCTCCACCAAACTCTTCAGAATTGTAGTAACCATCAACATGTCTTCTATCTGTAGTTCCTTGAAAATTACCTTTCATTAAACCTTGTTCTAATTTTCTTCTTGCTTGTGGATCATTTAGTTTAAAATAACCTTCTTCTGGTTGTATTCTACTACCATTTTTCATTACTAAAACCATGTTAGATGAACCTGGTTGCGCCGGCTCCATGCGAGTTATAGTATAGGTTGACGCTCCTTGACTATATGGCCTATCTTGTATATAGCGATTAAACTCAGCTAGTTGTTCTGTATCATTAGGTAATGTAGGTAGCAACTTGCCAACTTCTCCATGTACTTCCTCGTAGAAACTTTTAACAACTTTAGAGTTAGTATCTTTTGTAAACTGACGGCTTGTGGTTTCTTTATTTGGAGAAAGCATATCTTTATCACCGTCTGATATTAAAGGATCTAAATCTTCATATAGTCTAGTTTTTAGCTTTAGCATAGCCTGATCATAGCCTTTTTCACCTGGCTCAGGAAATTTAGCAGCTACATCTGCACCAAAATAAGCTTGAACAGCAGCATCAATACCACCATGTTTTTCTACCATAGCATCTATAGTTATAGCAGCTCCTTTACCAGTAATAAAATAATCTTGAGTTTTTTTCTGATTAAGAACTTTCATTTTAATAGGATTACCATTTTCATCGGTAGTACTATACATATCAAAAAGATTAACAGCTTTATTATTTTGTAAAGTTTTTATTGGAGTTCTCATGTCTTCTAGAACTTCCTTTTTTTCTTTAATTGTTTTAAAATAAGCTTCTTGATTACCATTCATGTAATTTTTCTTAGCAATACTTAAGTCTATAATCTCGGTGTCATCTGCCACGTTAAAACCTTCTTCATCTTCTCCTTGCCCATCAAAATATATAGTAGTACCTCCAGTTAAGCTACCACTTAACTTCATTCTACTCCATTGAATATCGCTTTGGCCTTCTTCATCTCCAGTCATAGCATTAAATATATTACTAAATTCACTACCAATAACTACACTTCCAGCTTTTTTACCGTCTTTTCCACCAGCTTTAATACCTTTAGCATGTGCATTAGCTAATCCTTCAAAAGCTACAAGAGATTCACCAAGATCGTTAGCAGCATCTATTTGGCCTTGGACAAACGCGTTTATTTGACTTTCAGTAGGATTTTTTATTGGCTCTTCTCCTTCTTTAGAAATGTATTGACCTGCTATAAAAGCCTTTATATTATCGTAACCTTCATTAAACCTACCAGCTATTTGATCACTAAATTGGTTCTTAGCATCTTTAGCCATATCTGGTCTAGTACGAGCAAATCTTCTAGAATCTGATCTAGCATCTTTAGTAGCTTTATTATATATATCTCCATAGCCTGAATATTTTTTAGCTTGTGCAGCTTTTCTAGCTTGCTTTCTTTTACCTATTAACTGCAGGTTGTCATCTACGTTTTTATAAAGCTTGTCTAATTCACCTCTGACTGTTTCAAATCTTTTATCGACTATTATCTGTGGATCTGCGTATCTTCCCATATTTATTTATTTTTTTATTAACCACCCATTGCTCCAGCAACGCCTGTTAAAGTTGATGCTGCTCCTGAAAAACCTTGAGCTACAGCTGCCATAGCATCTCCTCTATATTGATCTTCTCTTGCTATGTCTCTGTCTATTAAGCCTGCTGTTCTATCTAGCTTCTGTTGTTCTCTATTTTCTCTAACTCCAAAAGCAAATTGTTCGCCTTGAGCTTTTAGTTTTTCGTTTTGTACAAGCTGTTGTTCTATATTAGCAGAAACACCTTGCTTAGACTTCATAGCTGCTTGTGCTAGTGCTGTTGCACCACCAGCTCCCATACCTGTAGAAGCTAACGTATCTAAAGTATTTGCCAATGCTTTATCAGTTTCTTGTATTTGCATTTCAGCTGCTTGAGTAGCTACTGATATATTTTCATAAGGATTTATAATATCTTGTCTAGAGTTTTCTAACTCACTAAGTAAATTTTCATTTTGAATTCTTCTTTCTTCAGCTTCATTAGCTAACTTATTAGCCTGTGCTTGCTGTATGAAGCCCATTGTTATTTGCCCAGCAGCCATAACCCCTCCAGTGATGGCTAGAGTTGTGTCCATTTTACTACTCATATTTCTTGATTTATTTGTTTTTGTGGTAGAGCCACTACCAAAATCTTTTTCTATTTGTAAGTCTATATCATCGTAAGGTCCCATATTATATCACGTTTGTTCCTACTGTAAATAATTCTTTTATATCACCTGTGTTTGTGCTATCCGTGGTCATACTTACTTTGGCGACAAAACCTTTAACTCCAGTTATTGATTGACCGAACAATACTTCCTTAGGTCTTTGTTGACTATCATTAATTATATTAGCATAGTATTTATTTTCTCTAGGTTTAAAACCTGAGTAAAACTTTATTCCACCATCTGTATATTCGCCTTCCGCGTAGCTTAGTATTATTTTAGATTTATCACCTTGTGGCTCACTAACTCTTTTAGACTTGTCGTCTGTTCTTATGTAATCTACTTGCCACCCGTTACTACCTTCATAGTCTATAGTAGTAAAAGTTTTAACTCTGCTAGGGTTTTGGTTAAATATAAATACAACATTAGATTTGCTATATACACCATAAAAATTACCCATATCACAAGGAGTAATTTTATCAAAGACGTCGTCACCTAAAAAGCCACCCTCATAATGCTCGTACAACTTGCCATTTTTAGTACTAAAATACCTACTTTTCATACTAAAAGCTATATCAGGTCTATAAGTATAAAAACTAACCCAACCTTTTACCTTTTCATCAAAGTGTAGGGTACTATAATAATCACTTGTTTCTTCTATTGTTTTACTTGGAGCAGATCTTTGCAGAGAAACAACGTATTGATCTTGATAAGAATCGTAAGCTCCTACAACAGAATCTTTTACTTTTGAAACAAACCTACAAGTTCCTTGACTCGTTTCTCCTGAAGTTATAAAATCACTAAAACCTGCTTGCGTTAAAAATATAAGACGATTAGTAGTGTTTATCCCTGTTACTATAGCGTTTGTAGTTATGTATTGGCCAGAGGTAAGTGATAGTATTTCTAATACAGAACCTATTGAAGGAGCTGTTGCAGTTGTTAAAGCATTTTTAGCCTGTATAAAAGCACCTAATTCGTTTATAGGTATACTACTACCTATTGTAACAGGAGGCATTTGACCTTGTACTAAAAATTCTAAAGATGTAGAAGTTTTAAAACCGTCATCAATTTTATTAAGGTTATCTCTAAAGAAGTCTTTCATACCATACTCAGATATTTCAGTTATGCCATCTCTTGAAAGCCTTAATATTGAGTTTCTATATTTATCTGCAAAATACCTTCTAAACCCGTACTTAGCAAAAGATTCTGGGTTTCTGCTTATGCCATAATCTCCAGCATATGGAGTTATTTGACCTATTACTTGCTTAGCCGCAGTTGTCAACGCTTGGCCTTCAGCGGTAAATATAGCATCTTTATCTATCAATGCTCTATTTACTTTGTTTTCTTGTACAATAGTTAAATCATTGTCCATTGCATCCAGCAATTGTATAGAACCGTAACCAGGATCAACGGCTCTTGAAATTTCTTCTCCTATGCTAAAAACGTTTGTTTCATTAAAACCAGTTCTAGAATTAAAAATACCAGAATATACTAAAGCATTTGGCCTTTCTAAAGCTTCGTTAGAATCTTCTCTTAAAAAAGCTCTAACGCCTAACTCTACAGGAGCGTTATTGTAGCCTCCTCTTATTCTAGATTCTTCAATAATCCAGTTACTACCAAGAGTATCGTTAAAAACCGTTGAAACATGATTAACATTACTTTTAGGTTTAACAACACTGCCACTGTTAGTGAAATTTATACTACCATCATATTCAACTAGCTTAGTGTTGGTTCCAGACCAACCTTTATAAGGAACTCCTGGGTATACAGCATGAAACTCTTGTTTTGTTACAGGATAACTGCCAGTATAAGCACTTGAGTTAACCATTGCTTTAGTAGTGATATTCTTTAGTAAAAACGTATTATAATAAACTATTTCTTGATTAAACGCTGCCATTTTCTTTTATTTAAAAATTATAAAATGAAACACTTTTTTAGAGCTTTCTCTAGTACCAGCTCCGTAGCCACCTCCAGAACTTGATTGAGCATCTTTAGCTACAACAACTATTTCATATATAAAAGCTGCCTTATAACCACCACCAGCATTGCTAAATTGAAAATCTCTATTTTGGATAGTTCCATTATAGTTGAATTTAAATTGGAAGGGTCCGTCAGTGTGTAGTGAGCTAGACTTATAAACTGACCAAGAGCTCATAGCGTTATCAGCACCACCTCCTTGTATATAGTACTTAGGACTAGAATCTTTTTCAAACTGACCATGGTATCTAAAAGCTTGTACTATCTCAACATTTACACCAAGCAACCTTTGTTTGACATCTAGCCTGTTGTTAACACCAATAGCTGTAGTATCATTAAAAGTAGTTAAAGGTTCAAACCCGTTTGTTACAAACTCAGCATTAGCGTATCTTAAGCTATCTCCAAGATCACCTTGATTTTGGTTTAATCTCTTCTGCTCTATATAAACACAGTCTGTTGTATTGCCATAATCATTGTTAGTTGTATTTGTTTGGTTGACAATAATTGGATTGCTAGCTCCATAGTAACTAGCAGAAGAACTTGAACCATTAGCTTGAGCCATTTCATACATTGTTTTTGATGGGTGACCACTTAGCCAATGTGTCCATTGTAATTTATTACTAGTTCCTCCTGAATTAAACTCAGCGTTTAGAAATGTAGACTCCTTAACTGTTAAGTTATAAATTATAGGATCCATATTAGTAACTCTAAAGTTATTAAATACAAAATCTCTAGATATAACAGTACCTTCACTGTCAGGGCAAGTTGCAGTTAATGTAAAAGTAAATAAACAGTCTCCATCGTAAGAACCTTCTGTGAAAACATATTTTTTATTATTTTTTATTTGAAACGTAGGAGAGGTACCAGAACTACCAGCAGTTGCCTGAACTATGCTCCAATCGCTAGTAACATTAGTTCCATTACCATTAAATACTTTTTTAATTTTTATAACAGAAAGAGGGTTATTTATTTTAGCACTACCTGACATTACTTCAAAAGTATTAGTGCACGTTGTAGATATTGCATCTCCTTCTTGCAAAGCAAAAACAATTGGAGATATATCTGACAACACTCCTGTTGGTTCTGCTGTTCTTATACTATTGTTTAGTTCTGATATTAAGCCAGAAGTACTGGTTTCATAAAATATTTCTATACTGCTTTCAACCGGCGATGTTTCAAAAACATGAAGCCTTTTTGAAAATTCCCAATTTGTTTTTTGTTCACTACCAAGATAACCTAACCTACTATTTGTAGCTAATTTTAACACATAAGGGTTTTTATTACCATCTAAATAGAGTGGATCAGCCTTACCTGCTGAACCTGGATATATATAAGTATCACTAGTAAATTGACCATCTAAAGTGCCAGTGCCGTCTAAATGCTTTAAATTCACGCCTTTATACATTGTCCAGTCACCTAGATCTCTAAACTTTTTAAACTCTTCTACTTTTATTCTTTTAGGATCTAGTAGCTGCTGTGATGTTCTTATCACTTGAGCGCTAGTTTGAATACTGTTACCAGTATGTCCAGTTGCTATTAAAGGTTCACCAACTACACAAAACAAATCTGTAGTAGAACCAAATTGAGTATCTTGACTTCCTACTTCCTTAAGCTCTCTAGGTACTTTATTTATGTTATCTCCGTAAAGAACTATATGAGAGTTGCCTCCATCATCTTCAAAATCTAAATTATCTGTATTAGCACCTAGGCCTTTAAATACTATACTTCCACTCATGCTTCCAGGGACATAGACATTATAGTAGTCTTGTTGCTTTTGTTTAACTACAATTTGGTAACTATGCCAGCCAAGTGGGTTATCTTTCTCATGATACAAGCCAGGCCATTGACCTGAAGCTTCTTTTGGTATCTCTCTATTCCATTTTATTTTCAAAGATCTTCCAAAAAATTCTAAAGGATCAGATCCGCCAGCTGTATATGGTACGTATATAGTACTAGATTTATTACTTGTATCGTCATTTATTATAACGTTGCTAGTCCTACCGTATCTATCTCTAAGAACTACACCAACTTGATAAGTTCTACCTTGCTTAACAGTGTGATTAGGATGTTCTTTTATTTGTTGGTCATTATTAGATAAAACTTTTTTATCAGATATTTCTATATCATAATCTAACTTATCTAAGTTGCCATATTTTTGTAGAAAATTACCATATACTACTCTATTGCCAACCACTGCTTGGGCTAAAGCTTTTATAGGAACTATATCTGATACTCTAGTTATCTCTTTACTAGGTAAAACTTTTATAGGTTGCTGTGAGTTGTAGTTATACTCAATATAATTTGTTAAAGACGCTACAGTTATTGTAGCTTTGCTTGCTCCGTTATCTACAGCAACAGGATCATGAAAGTCTAAATCTAAAGTTAATACATCACCTACAGTGTACCCAACACCTGGTGAAACTACTTGTATAAAGTTACTGTCTAGAGGTCCATAGTCTGGATAATTCAAAGTGTTACCAGTAGATGTTGATGATCTTCTTACTTTAACTAACATTCCAGATCCACTTCCACCAGTAGCACCTACAGTATAAATACCAGGTGAAAAAGGAGTTATAGAACTATTACTTCCAGTGTTGGTGACAGTTGCAGTTGATATTCCACCAACTATTGATTCTAATTCTAAGTCAGTTACAACTTTTATATTCTGATCATCAGAAGCCTTACTTAGTATTTGTACTTCTTTTACTTTAAATTTATCTCTCAATTCAACGTTTCCAAGTGCACTAGTAACAATAGGCATTGGTATATTTAAGGTAACATTAGTTACTTCGTTTTCCATAAAAGGCACTATACCTTTCTGCCCTGCTCTTTTAGCATCTTGACCTACAAAATATCCTTTCTGCTTTGGAATAAATGCAGCTTGAGTAAATGGAGCCATTAAAGAATATTCATCATCATCAAACTTAAATCTATAACTAAACTTTAAAAACTTATCTTCCATATATTTAGAAGCGCCACTATACGCAAAACTAGTATCGTAATCTGGATTTGGCCAACTAAAACCTAGCTGATCCATAGTATCCCAACTAGATAGCACGGTAGCAGCATCATTAACTATATCTGAGCCATCTTTGTTTTCAATTTTTATTTCGCAGTCGCCATTAGCTTTTATGTCTATTCTTCTTACATAACACTCGTTTGAACCTTCTTTTGATAAGTTTGAAATTTTTATTCTTTTTTGAGCGCCATTTATTACTGATTGACTTGTTAAACTTATGTTGTGATTATTTAAAGAATTAACAGTCTGCATATGCGCTATTAAGTCAACAAGAGAGTCGTCTGTTACGTTTTTTAAAATGACTAAGTCATCACCAGAGCCAGCTGTATAAACAGATCCAAAAGCAACTAGCGAAGGAGGCAGGTACTCGTCTTGCTTATTCACAAGACCTAGTTTTTTAATACCACTAGAAGTGTCTAAAAAAGATATAGGTTGATAAGGATAATATTTAGCTACTGAAATTTGATCTTCGTTAGTATAATAGCTAGAGCTAGATTGTGCTGACTTTATGTTAATTTTTCTAGGTTGGTTGAAGTTGTCAGTAAAAAACATTAAGTCTTCGACTATATTAGCTACAACTCTAAAAAGTTTTGAAAAATTTAAAAAAGATCCTTCAACAAGTATACCCGTAAAACCTGGAGAATACATACATACATAGTTGTTACCTGTTGATTTAGTTACATTATTAACAGTGGTATTGTCAGGAAGAGTAATACTACCAGTTTTATCCACAATAGATAACCTTTGATCTGTAGATGAATTTGTTAAGAAAACAACAATAACGTCTTTAGATGCGTCTATGGCATGTCCAACAACTTCTAATCCAACTACTGTAGAAGGTATGCCAAATTCTGTAAGCTCAAAGTTACCTAACACAGTTTGAAGCGTACCTACATCATCTGATTCTGAATTACCAACTTGAATGTTTGTTGCGCTTCTATAAGTACCGTTAGGAATTAAACGATCATCTAAGTCTTGGTTCATTTTAGAACCTTGAAAAGTGTTTTTAATCTCTGCCATATTTAATGTTTAATCCACTTGCTTCTGTTTCTAAATACTTGTGATATTTCCTCTATCTTAATATTGCTTAATCTTATTTTAGCGTTTCTTAATGCTACTCTTTTATCTAGCTTAAATCTATTTACTATATATTCAGGAACTCTAGACCTCGATGAAAGTATAGCATGAGCTATAGACATATACATTGCTTGCTCAGCTAGTTTTGGAACTCTCATGTCTTCAGTTATTGCAAGTCCATCCGATACGTATTCAACTAAAATTAATTTATTAACTAATCCAGAAGAAAAACTAAAACAACCTTCTCTATCATTTATAGTAAACTTGCCGTTAACTTGAGCTTCTTCAGGTAGTAAACCAATTCTAGCACCTAAAGCTCTAGAATCTTTTGAGTATCTATAATCATCAGGAGAAGTTCTAGTAATATCTATATCGGTTTCAGAATACCTTTTTTCAATTACAGAACTTATTTGAAGATTTTTACTAAAATCATCTTGAACAGCTTCTCCATCGCTGTCTTGCGTATACATTTCAGATGGGTTACTAGTAATTCTTGTAGGGTAGATAACGTGTTTAGCTCCAACTTCATCTATCCAAGATACTTTAACGTAGTTTACATAGTCTTTTGGAAAAGGAACTTTTAAACTAGCAGGAATACTTAGTTCTTGAGCTTTTATAACCTTAAGAGTATCGTAACTAAACTCTTGCATTGATCTTCTAGCGTGAAAAACTATATCAGATCTCTTGCAAGAAGCTATTAACTTGTCAGCACCTACATAAGCTACTATAAAGTTATTTATAATATCATCTAACTTTATATATTGATATTCCCCATAATTATAAGCTTTAGCAGAAGACTTTAATTGAACATAATAATCTCCAGTTGGTATTACACTACCTGATAATACAGTAGTTCCATCTTCATATATTAAACCTGAATGAAATATTGTAATAATATTACCTGCTACACTTAAGTTATTTTCTTTTAATTTTTTATAAGCATTATTACCTGTTCTAAAATAAACTTCAAAGTTACTAGCAGAGCCTATTTGAATAGCGCTAGAGTTGAAAGCTGAAACTAAGTCTGTATTAAATGTGGTTACTGGAAGGGCTTTACCAGAACCTGACCCAGCAGCTTCACTATTAAAGTATTGCTGACCAGTGTAATACTGTCCGTCGTTTTCGTTTAGTAAGAAGTTAGTGGCCATATTTTATGATTTTTCTAATTGTTTGTCTTTAGCTAGTTCAGAAGACATAGCTTGAAGCACTACAGGATCTTTTACTATAACCCCAGCATATAGTAATATTCTTTTTATTACTTCTGTTTTTTCAGCTATATGAAGATCAAAGTTTTTAGCACCTGTGCTAGGTGTTACTGTAGTTCCAGTTGTAGTACCAGCAAATATATAACCACTAGTATCTTCATCAACTGTATAAGCCCACGTTGGATCATCAACGTTGTCTGTGCCTCCTCCGGGTTTTCTTAAATATTGAACTTTAATAGAATCTGATGCGATTGTGGTAGGATATACTAGTATCTTAGTATGTGTATCTCTAGTGTTGTCTTCCTGTAAGAAAACAGGATATGATAAAGATGGTGCTGTTAGTTTTGAATTAATTATATTGTAGAACTCTCTTCTTCCTAGTTTTTGTAGTTCTACTTCTTGACTCCCACTTGTGTAAGTAACAGAGCCTAGCCTATATAAGTCTGTGGGTACTGTAAATATACCACTTGAACCAGATACGGTTCCTTCCTTTTTAAACTGTGCTATCTTCTCATCCATGTATTCTGCTCTATCAGAATAATCAAAGTCAGTTTGAGGCTGTCTTAAATATTGATTAATGTCGTTAAAGTAATTTTCAAATATTTCATTTTGAACTTGTGCACCTATTTTATTAAATTCAGCAGGGGTTATATATCCTCTTTGCTCTTTATTTAAAATAAGTAATACAGTTTTGTATACATCATCAACATTTATCATCTTAAATATTTTAAAAAGAGGCTACAATAGTAACCTCTTATAATTATAATCACTTGTTATTTTAACTTTTTAGTGATAGTTTTGTAAACTTCTACACCTTCATCTGTCTTAAACCACGCAGCCATTGCTGAGTATGGGTTTTCGTCAAAAGGTATTGTCATTAATTTTCTACCGTTAGAACCCCAATTAAAAGTTCTTTGATCTTGAGATATAACTATTATTCCATTTTCTTGGGCTTTTATAGCTACGTTTCTTAAATCAACGTTTTCATCTTCTAACAACTCTAAGAACATAAAAGGGTTTTTCTTAGCCATTAATAGTAAGTCTCTTTTTATCTCTTTAGAGCTCATTCTACTAACTTCAGATCCAATTTCTACTCTCAACATAGCCTCTGCTTTATCTATATCTACAGATCTAGCAGCTACTAAAGCATCTATTTCTGCATTTATATAATCTACGTCTTCAGCAGCTTCTTCTGCTTTGTTTTGTTCAGAATATGTTTTGTTAAGGGCTGGGTGATATAAACTTAGTAGCTTTTGTAATGCAACTTTTTCTTTTGGAACCATCAATAGGCCATCTTCAAAAACTATTTGCTCTAATCTAGCTGTTCCTTTTTGCTCATCCATAAATGGAGAAGGCATATTTACAGCGTATCTCAGCTCTCTTTGTTCGCCTCTTTCCTCGTCAAACCATAACATGTTTTTACTTGGTAATCTAAACGACAATGGAGTGTAACTCGTGTTTAACATATAGAGCCTATCTTTAATCTCCCAAGTATTTTTTTTAATTTCTTTTGCTACAGATTTAACTGGAGCCTTTTTTTCTTTTGTTTCCATAATATAATATAATATAATAATTAAAAATAAAGGTGGCCTTTCGACCACCTTTTAATTAGGATTATGATCCTGCTTTTAACAATACAAAGTTATTTGCACCTTGCACAACTAAACATCTTTCTGATAAGAAGTGAACTTCCATGTTATCAGTAGAAGTAGTAGCTGCTCCACCAACAGATCCTAAGACCCATGATTTCATTCTACGATCTTCAGTCTCAGAAGCTCTATATCTTACGTGTAAGAAAGGACGTCTGATGTTAGATCCTAATGACTGATCATAAACAGTCGAAGTTCCAGCAGGAACCACAACACCATCTAAATCACTCATCATACCTCTTGTAGTAGCATCATTTAAGTATCTCCAATCAGTTTTGTAGAAGTCATAAGAACCTCTTCTAAAACCTGAAAAACCTAAGTTAAGTGCCATATCCTCATCGTTATCAAATAAACCATAAGAAGTACCACCTGAACCATAAGAGTTAAGACCAGCTAATAGATCATCAATCTCTAAAGTTTTAGCTCTATTTAAGAAAAGCATGTTTTCTTCAATAGCTCCTTGCTTATCAAGAGTTGAAAGTATAGAATCAAAATCACCTAAATCTAACTTTTCATTCGCAGCTCCTTGGAACACGTGACCACCTTTTTCAATTTGATCAAGCATACCTGATGTGCCTTTTAAACCAGCAGCATTTGTTCCAGGTACAGCTTCAACCATAGTCATTTCTAAGTAATCTTCAAATCTAAGTCTTGTTTCAGACTCAGCTTTTAGATACCATAAATAACCAGATGTTCCGTCTTCAGTAGCAACTTCAACCCAACCAATCTGCGCAGCATCAGAACCATTAACTTCGTAATAGTCTTTAATGATTACAGGATTGTTTGTTTTAGTAGCAAATTCAGGCTGTAAAGCTTCTGTTCTACCAGCTGAACCTTTTGCATATTCAGAACCAAAAACAAACAAGTTAACAGCATCCGCAGCAGCTAGGCTAGCATTAGTTAATGCAGCATAGTTGTAAGGATCAACTGTGATAGTTGTTACTAAGTTACTAGAAGATGTAGCTCCAGTAACTGTAGAATTAGCTGTAACAATAGCTACAACTCTCTTGTCTGAATCAGTCTTTAGTATAGTTAATAAGTCACCAACTCTAATAGCGCAATTCTCAGCACCAGAGTGAATCTCTATTTTATTAGCCGTGTGACCATCAGATGCTTTTAACTTAGCTCCAGCGCCAGCTGCGAAAGCTTTGTACCCGATGTGTAGTCTATTTTGTTCAGACCAAATTACTTGATCCGATGTCATTGGCATCTCTGCGCCAACCATTCTTAAGAACCCGTTTAAAGTTCTGTTTCCGTATCGCTCTACTTCCTCTTCGTATAACTCAGGTAAGTATTGCTTTGACCAACCCTCTCCATTAGCTTGAAAGTCCAAATAATTACCATTGGTAAGATTTTGTGCTTTCTCAGGCATAATAGCGGTAGAGTCGTGTGTGCTTGAAAATGTATAAGCCATGTCTCTATTTTTTTATTAATTGTTATCGTTTTATTTTTAATCTAGAACTAGTTACACCTCCGACTGCTCTTACTTTTAAGCCTCCAATATCCATTGTAGAAGCACTATTTCTAGGCTCAGATGATATATTTTTAGACTTAGCCATAACGTTTTTTACAGCGTCAGCTTTACCTTGTTCATAAAAATGCTTAGCAATTGCATCAGCATTTTCTCCTGCAAAAACAGCTTTATGATAACCATTGAAATCTTTAACATTACCTTCACCGTCCAGAAACTTCTGAACAAAATTAGTTAAATTCGATTGTTTATCAGCAACATCGTCAGCGTTGTTAACGCCATATCTAAACTGTTTCTCACCTAAGTTAAATTCAAAACCTTTGAAATTATTAAAGTAATCTTTGGTTTGTGACTTAAACGTATCGTGTTGTTGTTCAGCTTTTTCTTGCTCTTTGTTGTATCTGTTGAAAAACTCAGTAGCTTTTTGTTGGTCTTGAGTTACGCCGGGTCTCAACTTGATTTCGTCGTAGTATTTACTCTTTGTTTCCTCTAAAAAGCTTCTAGCTTTTGCAACTTCTTCTTTGTACTCTAGTTTTTTCTTTTTAATCTCTCTATCTTCAGCAGTGTCCTTGTCGTAAGAAAACTTATCCTCTAATAAAAAGCTTATTTCTTCAGAGTCCAAATGCGGTTTAGTAGTTTTATAATACTCTAGTAATAGAGCATCACTATCTACGTTAGAATAATCTCTATTTAATCTAACATAATCTTCTACTGTTCCACCTGTTTCTTTCATAAAATCAACTAACTTTTCCACGTTTTCAGGTAAGTTAGCTTTAGCTACTTCAGGTTCAGGTGTTTTAATCTCTTCTTTTTGTTTTTCTTCTTGCTCTGTTATTTCCATTATAGGAGAGTCTGGCGTTTTTTCTACTTGCTCTACTACAGGTTTTTCTTCAGCAACAGGTTCTTCTTTTACAACTTCCTCTACTTTAGCTTCTTCAACTTCTTCTTTTGTTTTAGCTTTTACTATTGTTGCTTTTTCTTGAGAAAGTTTTTTAGGGGTTTTTTTAATTTTAAAAGAACCTTCTTCTTTTGTTTTTTCTTCTGACATAATATAATATAATAATTAATAATTGCTACCCCATTAATTGGCTAAGGTTTAAACCTTGGTCCGCCTGTGGTGTAGGCATAGCATTTTCAGGTGCTATTTTTTCTTGCTGGGTTTGTCTTTGTTCTTGACCCTGCATTGAAACTCTTTTATCTTTACGATTTTCTTTTGACGAATCTGAATCAGTTCTTGCTTTAGCTTTAAGCTCTTCTAATTGCATGTCATACTCAAACTGAGACTGCATTAGTTGTTGTTTTACTTGTGCTTCTTGTTGAAGTTTTTGTATTTCAAATTGAGACTTAGCTTGTTCAAGTTGTATTCTTTGCTCATTAAGAACTTGTTGCTTTTGTGTTTCAGCTAAAGAAGTTTGCTCTGCTGCTTGCGCTTGAGCTTGTGACTGAGCCTGCATATTTTGTTGTTGCACAGCTTGCTCTTTAGCCATTTTTTCTTCACGCTTCTTTTTTAACATTCTATTAGCTAGCTTTAAGTTTTTAACTTCTCTAAGCTCTATAGCATCTTCTAAATATATTTGCCCGCCTTGTAGTGCTACTTGTATATTTTGCTCTAATAATTGATTTTCTGCTTCGTCAGGTTCTAGATTTAAAGATATTCCAAAATCTAATAGGCTACTATTTTCCAACTCTTTTAATGTTTTAGAGTTATATAAAGAAACACTTTGTATTAAAGCTTGATAAGTTGTAGGAAAAGCTATTGCATCTGCTATTCTCATGCTTATATTCTCACAAGTTCTTAGCGTAACATACAAGCTAGATTGTAATATGTGTCTAGTTGCTACGTTAGAATTTGCTGCAGCAAGTTTTTGTAAACCTACTAAAGCATACTTATCTGGATTACTACCATCTCTAGCTTCGTTAAGCCCGGTAACGTCTCTTATCATTTGTAAGTAATATTGATAAGTTTGTATAAGTCCTTGTATTTTACCCATACCATTGTTAGTGTTTAACTCTTGTATAGGGACTCTACCAGGATTACCAGTACCATCTTGAGTCATTGACCTACCTACAATACTACCAGTTTGAAAATACATATTCAAAGCTTCTGCTGGATTATAGCTAGTTCCGTTTCCTAAGTCTACTTCTGACAATCCGTCTATGTCCATATAAACACCATCAGGTATTATTCTAGACATTACCTGTTGTAGCTTTAAATGTGTAACTTGTATCATATCAGCAAATGCTGTAATTCTACTAACTAAACTTTCTATTCTACCCTTGTACATTCTAGGTGCTACTAAAGAATAATTCATATTAACCTTAGTAATATCAGCTTCAGGCCTAGTCATGTTTTTTGACATACCCCATTTTAGCATTTTATTAGTTCCTAAAACTTTAGCACCAGAATATAATACTTCTATAGATCTATGAGCTTTTTTAAAGTTGTCAGTTTCTTCAGCTTCTAAAAAAGTATCTTGTTTTTCTAAAGCTTTTTCAAAGCCATTATCTTTTTTCTTTATTTTAAAAACTTGGTTAGTATAAGTTTTGTAATCAAAGTATAAAACTTGAACAGTTTGATTATCATACTTAGCGCCTAAAGACCTAGTGTTCTGAGCACTTCCGCGGTATTTTTGTAAATCTTTTATATCTTCAGGAGACAAGTCAGGAAACTGTTTTACTAACTCAGCTAAGCTTATTGATTTAACTTCACCAATATAATACAAATCATCAAAATAAGGATCTTCAGTAAATGAATATACTAAAGAAGATGGATCTACGTATTCTACTTTTATACCTTCACTTTCATTAAAGTTTGTTTTAGTGCAAGCTATACCTAATACTGTTAGGTCATAGTTTAATCTTCTTCTAATTAAATCATATTTATTTTTATCTAATATATAATTTATAGCTTCTTCTTGAGCAACCTCTATAGATTGTTTGTAATCAAACTGCATGTGAGCTTCTATATCTTCGACTTGCTTAGGTATGTTTTTTCCTTTAGGACCTCTTGAAACATCTTTACCAGTTGTTCTTTTAACAGCTTCTATATACTTAGCTGCATTAATATCTTCAAGTATGCTTGTTGCGTATTCAGTTCTTTTCTGAACAGATGTAGGATCTTGTGAGTAAGCTTTTAGCTCGTAATTTCTTTGTGATATACCGTTAACTAATATATCTACAAACTTAGGTACAACTGGTACAGGTTTCCAGTCTAAGTTTAAATAAGATAAATCACCATTAATAGATAGTTCGTCTTTGTATTTTTGAACAGATTGCTCTCCTCTTGCATATAGTCTAAGTCTGTGGAAGTTGTTATAGTTGGTGTTAAACCTATCGTAAACTCCTCTATCGTTTCTAAACCACTCATTTTCTATAGCTCTACCTACAGCTAGCCCGTACTCTAGTGTAGCTTTTTCTGATTCAGGTACTACCTGATCTGGAAATGAACTATTATAATTAGTATTTATCATTTATATTAATTTTGAATTATACCCTGTATTGTCATATTTTTTAATACTCAAACTAACTCCGTTACTTTTTTGTAAAGCTGTAGGCTTGTATTTATTTTGATTTACTGCCATTATAGCCAAACCAGAACTAATTGAAGCATCATGTTTAGTTCTATTGTTAATGTTGAACTTAGCCCAATCTTCTAATGTATTTTGAAAATATATATTGCCATATTGGTTATTTTCACCAATACCAACGTGGTTTTCTATATAGCTTTCAATAGCAGCAGCATGCGCTTGCTTAATATCTTCACTGGTGTTAGGTATGCCACCAATTTCTTTTTCAGTTGTAGAAAGCTTGTTCCAAACTTTATCAGGCCTGTTTATGCTAAAACCTCTATAGCCTCTTCTTTTTAAATAATACAATAAACGAGGTTTGTTGTTCTCTGCTAGTATAGGCATCCCATAAAAGTGAAGTGCCATTAGAACATCCTCAAAGAACACCTCGGCGGTTTGTGGTCTACATATATACTCTAAAAAGAAATGGTTTGGTGGAGAGTCAAATAAGCTAAACTTAGTTAATCCATGAAGTGCTCCTTTACTGCCGCGACCATCAACAGTACCGCTAATATCATAAGAGTCACAGCCGAAAGCTCCAACATCTTTATTACCTGGATGCTTAATACCATTTTTAATTATTATATTGTTTTGCATTTCTAAATTAGGAACCCAAGATACTAGAAATCTTCCATTTTTATTAGGAACAAACTCTACTTTAGTGTCTTTTATACCTTTTTGCCAATAAAAACTTCCTTGAGTAACTAGCTTGTTGTTTTCAAAATCAGAGTTGTAATCAATTTGTTCGTATATCTTAGTTAAGTTAAACAAACTATCTTTAGTTTCGTCTCTAAAAGCATGAGCTTCAGTTCTTGGAAACTGTCTGTAATATTCATTTAAGCTATCACTATCTTCTTTTAATCCTGCAACTTCGTTTTCCCAGTGTTCAATAACTCCTGTTGTAATTTCATAACCATCTGCTCCTTTGATATTATCTTGTCCTCTAACGAATACAGGCAATCCGTAAGTATCGATGAATCCCTCGTAGTTCCACTCCATAGGTATGAACAAGCTATAGAGTCCAGAAGCAGTTTGTCCGTTTCTATTTCTTTTTGTAACGTTTGAACTTTCGTATAGTTTTTTAAAATTGTCTCCACCTTTATCTAAAGCATTTGAAGTTGAGCCCATCATACATTTGCCTACAATCCTTGATCCTAGCCTTAATGTGGTTTTTGTAACTCTCCAGTTATTTAATATATTATCAGGTCTTTCCCACTTACCACTTTCATCATGAGCTAATAGTTTTAGCTTTTCACCATCATAAGAGTTGTCACCTGTATTTTTCCAGTCAATTGTTGTATCAAGTCCATCTAATTCTCTTAATTGCTCATTGCTCTCAAGCTTCCTTCTAGTAAGCTTCGAAGCTGGAACTCTGTATGCAAGTTCTGTTTTAGGACGATCCATACCGTCCTGGATCGGTTTGAAGAAAAACGGATAGTTAACGGATATTGGCACGACTTTATCTGTAAACATTTTTTTAGCATCTGCTCCAGATTTAGATAGTATACCAAATCGGGAGTCGCTAGATATTGTTGCTTGGTTAACGAGTTCTGCCGAGGACATAAATGAAAATCCAGATCGTCTGTTTTTAAGATAGCACATCCCGTAACATCTCGTATCTGCTTTACATGCTTCCCAAAATATAAAGAATAATCTATTCGCTTCTCTAAAATCAGGGGCTCCAACGTCGATCTTTGACCATTGTAAGTACATGTAATGAGTACCAGTAATATAAGTAGGAGTACCGTTATTATAAAACCAGTAACCTTGTTCTCTTCTTTTGAACTCTTCGTCGATATAATCATACCACTTTTCTTTAAACTCGGCTGGATATTCTTCCCAGTCAAACCTACTTTTAATTCTTTTTAATTCTTTTGGATACTCTTGTCTTTCCCAGTGTTGTTCCGCTTTTTCTTTACTTCGTTTAAACGGTTCATCTGTTGCTGGTAAAGCAATCCTGAGATTCTGTATTTCAATGATCTGTCCAATTTTACCTGTTTTACTTATTACTATAAAATCATAATCAGAGTTATAGCCATACTCCCATTTTTTAAATCTATTGTTTTTAGCTAATATCTTAGGATTTACAACGTCCTTAACTTCTTCCCATAGAGCTTGCTTGTAACTCACTTACTTCTCCCTTCTGCAAAACCCTTAAAAGTTTTTTGTTCTTTAACTTCCTTAGGTTTTTCATTTAGCATATCTTCTTCTTGTTGTATACGATTAAGTATTTCAAAAGCATCGAATATAGCTAGTTTTTTAGTAGCGGCAGCATTCTTTAATCTGTCAGCGCTTACATCGTCGTCTGAGTCAACAATCTTTTCTTTTGCTACCTTTATTAATTCTTCTACAGCTTTTTGCCCAGCTTCTATAATTTTTATTTTAGTTTCTTTGGTTTTCATAATTTAATACAATTTTATTTAATCTCATACAGTAGAGCTTTTCTTCGTTAATTAAAAACTCAAATTCAGATTCTGGTTTAAAAATTATATGGTCACCAACTTTTACATATTGGTTTTGTGGGCAAGTATGAACTACACCTTCATTTGGCTGTTCTTTTCTAGTATGTAAATAGCTAGAGTTATCAACAGGTTTAATAAAACAATAATCTAAATGAGATTTATCGTTATACATGTACAACTGATCAGGTCCACAAAAATAAAGATCGTCTTTAAAATACCTAGCACTATTTCTTTCTCTACCTTTTTGGTCATACCATCTTCTAAATATATTGTGATGAACATATACTTCATCACCTATTTTAACTGGAGAAGAGTAAGCAGTCGGTGTCGAAACAACAACTGCTTTTTTACTCACAAATTTGTGGTCTTCTATTGTGGTATTTATAATAAGAGATTTATCTCCTACTTTTGTCTCATTATCATACCTTTTGTGTAAAGGTTTAATAATAAAGTCGTACAAGCTATTCACCGTAATTCAAATCGTATTCTACAGATATAGCCATATTTCTATTAAACTTTTTCCAAGGAACAGTCTCTTTATTTTTAGTTATAAAAATATCATAAGAGTTGTCTTTGTTGTTATGTATTATATTAGAAATAACGTGATCACCCCAAACTTTCTGCCCAATAGAATAATGCATTGCTTTATCTTTGTAGTCAGATCCTATACTTATTTTTCTTACAGTGCTACTCTGTTTCATCTTGTTCTATTTCTCCTATCTTTCCGTCTTTCAAGTCAATACTCACTTTACCATACTTTTCTTCTAGCACTTTTTGTAGTTCACTAAGCTCAATTCTACTTTCTTGTAAAAGTTGAATGTGATCTGTTTTTCTCATTTCTAATAAACCTAAATTATTAATCTCAATATTGATTTTATTATTTACTTCAACTATTGATTTTAACTCTTCTTTTGTTACTTTTTTTGCTTTTGCCATTTTATTTTATTTAATTAAACATACTATATATATTCACATATTATAAGTTAATTTTACTTACAGTTTGCTAAAGCCCTAACCTCACCACTGCTAGTTACTTCCATATTAGCTCCATTTAAACTTCCATTGTCAATTTTATAATTAGCAGCTGATAATGCTGTAGTTCCTGAACTATTAGAATAAACACTGTCATTTACAGCAGGATATGTACCTGATCCATCATGGTATGCTGTATCTTCTATTGATTCTAAACTACAAGCATTCCCTGCAGATTCTTGTCCTTCAGAATTATAAGTAAATTCAGTTAGAGTTGATAAATCATGATCGTAAACGTAAAACTCAGACATGCTGTGAGGCGCGGAGCCATTAGGCCTATTGCTAGAAGAATTACCTGTATTTATAGTAGCTACAGTTCCGTCGCTGCACTCCTTTAAACTTATGTTGCTATGTGAATTACTAGCGCTATAGTTATCGTTACTAAGCTCTCGTTTGATGCCTAATAAGCTAAGAGCACCACTACTTGGAACAGCCATTATATTAATCTCTTTAAGCCATCAACTTGTTTTGACAAGTCTTTTATAGCTTCAATTAATAATGGAACTATCTTTTCATATTTAACAGCTTTGTATCCACTTTCTCTAGTAGTAACCACATCTGGTAGTATTTTTTCTATTTCTTGAGCTATGACACCTATATCGTGGCCACTATTACCGTGTACCTCTTCTTTTTCTATCCAGTCAAACTCTATACCTTGTATACTATTCACTTTATCTAAAGCTTTGTCAATGTTTTTAATATTATCTTTTAATCTAATATCAGATGTAGAAAATGCTACAATGTCGTTAGCTGCATCTATTCTACCTACTGTTGTTGACGGTGTGATAGCGCCAACTGCTAGAGAAATTGTAGATTTTAATGCTCCAGTGCTAGTTATAGAAACTCTTGAGTTAGTATTATTAGTTCCAAAATTTATACTACCACTACCAGCTGCAGTCACGAAAAACATTGACCTGTTAGCTGCGGTTTGTATCATGTTAAATTGATTATCTCCTTCTATAGAAAACTCAAAGCCAGAATTAGCGTTAGCTACAAACTTAGTACACTCCATTGTGCCTGTAGCATTAATATTACCGCTTACATCTAATTTCTGTGAAGGACTAGTGGTTCCGATACCAACGTTACCGTCGTAGTTTAAATGCATTATTGTTCCACCAGTTGCCGATTTAAATTGAAAGTCACTAGAAGTATGACCGATGTCCCACCAGTAACTAGCACCTCTAGCAAAGCGAATGTTAGGATTAACACTATCGTTTACTTTAATATCTCCTACAACTTCTAGTTTTTCAGCAGGACTAGTAGTTCCAATACCTACATTACCACTAAACTTTGCATCATCACTAAAAGTTTTAATACCAGCTACTGTTTGATTGCCTGAAGTAAGAACTGCATTTGGTGCGTCTATATCATTTAAAAACTTAATAGCCATTAGTCAACTAATGAGATCATATATCTATACGCATTTGCAGAAGCTCCAGCTGAAAAAGCCATTGTAACAGTGCCACCATTAGCTGAAGTCATTTTTACTAGAGGGTAAACTACAGCGCCATCAGAAGTATCTATAACCGTAACGTGAACATAAGTACCCAAACCATGAGCTATTGTCTGCGTAAACCCACTGCCTTGACCAAGTTCTGGAAATGCTCCTGTCCCGTGTCTAGATTGTAAGCCTGCTGGTGTAACAGCTCTAGCAGAATCTGTACCGGTTCTAGTTTCAGCCGATGTAGCTATTTCAATAACACCTTTACCAGAAGCAGAAGCATTTGCAACAGAAAGAACAGAAGAAGAAGCAGATATGTTAGTACCAGCCATTAAGTCAGCTATTTTACTTACATTAGTCATACGCATTGTACCACCGTCGTTATGCAAGAAACCATCACCATTTGCAACTGCAGTTGTACCTCTCGCGGTATTACCGTCAATTAAGTTTATTTCAGCTGTTGTAACTGTAGCGCCATCTAATAAGTTTAGTTCAGCTGTTGATGAGGTAAGACCGTCTAATTTATTTAACTCAGTTGCATTGGCTGTTACTACTGTGTTATTTATAGCTAAACCGCTATTAGCTACATAGATTCTTCCAATATCAAGGTGTGCTTTAGTTCCACTAAATACTTCTGAAGTATTAGTTGCTTCACCAAGCATAGTGAATCTAGAAGCAGAAATGTCGTAACCAAAGAAACCTAACGCTGCTGCTTCTCCAGTATGATACCTGAATTCTATACCTTTATCTTTCCCATCGTTTGATGAAGGTGCGGTATCACCACCTAACGTAAATATAGGGTCATCAACTGTTACAGTTGTTGAATTCACAGTTGTAGTAGTACCATTAACAGTAAGATTACCACCTATAGTAACGTTGTTAGGTAAGCCAAAAGTAATAGTATCAGTTCCTGGAGTTGTTGTTATTTCTATTTCGTTTGAAGTTCCTGCAAGAGTTAATGTATCTGTAGAAGAATCTGCTACTACATCGCTTTGCCCCGTTACACTTATAGTTTTAAATGTTTCTTGAGTTGACTGAGTTGCGCTAATCCAAGCCGATCCATTATAAACATATAAATTGTTATCTCCATTAGTATTGTCGAAATACAGTTGACCTTTTTCTGGACTCGAAGGTGCTGTTCCTAAGTTTTGTATTACAGCATTTTCAAGTGAATTTTGAACAAAGTCAACGTCGTTTAAAAATTTAATTGCCATTTTTTTGTTTTTTTGTTTTGTTAGTTTATGTAAGCAGTACCGCTAAATTTTGAAGTAAATTCTACTTGTATGCTGTTTAGTGTATTATTTTTTATAGCTCCTACGACTTCTTGATTGCTAGAGTTAAAAATGTCTATCGTTGCGTTCTTGTCTAAATTGTGTGTTATAGTTAAAGTATAAGGACCAACTCCAGACCACAAGGACGCATTGTTAGAAAAACTTACATTAAAGTTTTTGTCATCTTCTACTAGCATCAAACCATAGTAGCTTTCCTCTATAAAAGTGCTACTAGAGCCGCTTAGTGGAGAAACTGTTAACTCTACACGATCTAATTGACTGTTAGAGTTTGTAATTCTATATCTTTGAAACTGCCCTGTATGAGGTATTCCAAATAGCTTAATTCTTTTTCCTATTGTAAATTCATTTAACACATCCACAACGCTGTGTCCTGCTATATTGTTTTTACTTACTAGTAGAGAACTTATAGCATTTAAAGCTCCGTTAGCTTTTATATTTCCTGAAGCAAATTGTGTTGTTTGAAAAACGGATTTAAATATGTTAGCTCCTGACACACCTTGAGAGTGCATAAAATCTACTACATCAGTAAGAGATATGTTAACAGTGCTACCATCAAAGTCTGATCCAAGTAATGTTTCTGATCCTGATACGACCGTGTCTAACTTATAGCTAGATATTCTGCCCATTACTTTTTTATTTTTGTTATTTTTTCAGCGCCTCTACTACCGAAGTACGCTACATATACTGTGATTAGTAAAGTTTTTAGTAGCTCAACCCAAGCTGCATCAACATCGAAAAGTGTGTGAAATGAATCTATTATTATTAATATTGTTGAAGCTAGTGTTAAATATATTAGAGTAAGTGGTCTAGTATTTTTACTTAACCAAGAATCAGACTTCATATCTGAATCCCAGCGTTTAGAAACATTTTCCATTTCTATAAGATCCTGCTCTATAAGCTTCATAGCAGTTTCTTTGTCTTGCGGCTCTATCTTAGGATCACTTGTTATAAGGTTTTTTACTATTCCTAAAGTTCCTTGATCAGGTAAAATATCTCCAATAGCGTTTAAAACATTAGGAGCTTTACTAGCTAGAAAAGAACCTACTTTAGTTTCTGCAAATTTTTTCTTAGACATTATCCTCCTTTATTAATTCTTTTTGTGGCTTTTGTTTTTTTTGTTTTAAGTCCATCCCTTCTTTCATTGTTGAGAAATGAATTTACACAAAATCCTTTACGACATTTTTTCTTTCTACTTGTCATTAAAGAACTTCTGTTTAATCCTGAATTTGTAGCACCTGCTATTCTATCTGCTTGAGTAGGGTTATGGTTATTATCTATACCAGCTTTAACACTTAAAGAACCAAACGCTGTTTTCATTAAATCACTTTCCATTACTTTTTCTTTTTAGAATTATAACCACATTTGTATTTTGCTAAAGGAGATTCTGTTCTAATTATATCAGATTTGGTCACCATTCTTATTCTTCCTTTCATGTCTTTAAACATAATTGTAGGATCATAGTCGTTATTCAACCAGTTAATAGTTTTTTCAGTGATAGTTTCTTTTCCTTTGGCTTTGTTTTTAGCACCTTTTCTAGTTATATCAGATTTATTTTTTCTACGCTTTTTAGCTTCTTTTCTTATTTCTTTTCTTGTACTTTGAGATTTAGCTAGCGTCTTAAGGTCTACATCTAAGTTGGCATCTACTTCTTTTTGAGCTGCTGTAACTTCAGCTTTAACTTGTTTTTTATATTTCCCCATTATTTCTTTTCTTTTTTGTATGCTTCTTTTTCCCAAGGATAAGACTTACTACCATCCTTAACTCCTCGTTTATATTTTTTACCTTTCCAGTAAATGTATTGACCATCGTAAGATAAGTCACCTCTTTTCATTTGATCAAGATGTACTTTTTCATGGCTAATAACCGTGTCTTCCATTTTGGTTCCTTTAACCTTAACATTCACATTTATGCTTCCACAATCATTAGCTCTACCTAAAACGTTGGGATCATCATTCTGATAATGTATATGAGTATTATCTATTATGTATGGAGATTTAAGTTTGAAAGCCATTACTTTTTAAATGCTAATAAAAATTCTCTAATAGCTATACCTACTGCAATTCCAGAATATAAAGGCATTTTTTCAAATATCATTAAGCTAGCTACGGCTAAGCATAAAGCTATTTTAAATAACGGATTGTTTACAATTTTTTTAATCTTTTTCATAATTACCATTTTACTTTATTTGCCCAGTAAGCAGCTGACATTTTACCTTTAGCTATGTTCTTAGCGTGTCTAGCTTTAAAAGATTTTCTTCTTGCTTTTTGCTTAGCTGACTCGTTTTTCTTTGGTTTACCAGCAGTAGTAACACCTTGCTGACCAAACCTAATAATCTTTTCTTTACCACCAGAACAAGCTTTTACAATATGTGACTTAGTTTTATGGCCACTAGTTCTTTTAGGTTTGTTACATTTTAAAGTCTTTTTATCTACAGCCATTACTTCTTTTTCTTTTTAGTTGATTCGCCACAAGGTCTACCTGTAGCTACATTAATCCAATTTTCTTTTTGAAACCAGTCTCTAAGTGTAGCTCCTTTTTTACGAGCTCCTTTAACATTTGATTTACTTGATCTTTTATATTTACCTGACGAAGCAGCTTTACGCTTAGCTCTAACAACTTTATTGCGTTCAGCCTTACTCATGGATCTTACCTTTGCTGCAGGTAGGCAAACTTTTTTGGTGCCTCCACCTTTAACTTTAGACTTTGCCATTGTTCTTAATAAATTTATACATTGAATCTCCTAACCTTTCACCAGCTCTAGAATCTGAAGCATAGTGACATTTAGCTACGTTTCTAGAAAAACTTATATCGTTAGCTAGCTTGATAAAATCATTATCTTTATACCTGTCAGCATATAGTTTACCTAACATGCGGCTTTGAGCACTATGACCACTAGGATAACTAGGTGTTTTCATAGTTTTTAATTCTACAACAACTAAAGGTATTCCATATTCTTTAGCTAATACTTTTGGTCTAGGTCTGTTAAAATGTCTTTTTAGCTTAATCACTATATTAGCGCTCTGGCCTATTAGCTCATTTAATTCTTTTTGATCTAGCTCTATACCTTTAGATTTAGCTAACTCTACAAAGCATTTATATTGATCATCGCATTTTTTTACAAAATTTGGATCATGCTTTACTTTGGTTAATTCCTGTATTTCTTTTAAAGTTTTTAACGATTTGCTTCTAGGTGGTTTACTGTTTTTAAATATAGATATATCAAAACCCTTTAAACTCATTTTTTCTTTTTCATATTAAGTTTTCTCTTGGTGACTTTACCACCTACAACATTGCCATATTTATCTGTAACAGAGCTTTCTTTTTTAGATGTGTCTTTACCTTTGTAATTCGCTTTCCTACCTGTCGTGGTTGACTTAGACTTTACACCTACTGTTTTTTTACCTTTTACTTTTACTTTTGTTTTTTCTTTTTCTTTAAAACCTTTTGAATCTTTTCTTTTAGTTTTTTTAGATAAAACACCTACATCATCACTAACAGTTTTTACTTTAACTTTTCTTTTGGCTCCATCTGGTGTTGTATCTTTAGATGTTTTTTTCACAACTACCTTACCGGATTTTCTGGTTTTAGTTGTTGTTTTTTTTGATCTACCATCTTGGTTACTTTTAACGGTAGTTTTTTTAGTTTTTTTAGTTTTTTCCATTATTTAAAATTATTTTTTCTTTTTCTTTTTTCTACCAAATCTACTTGGGCCACCTGCTCTAGTACATCTAACACCCCAGCCACTAGCATAAGCACTTGGCCATACTTTAAATTTTCTCTTCGCGGCTGCTTTACATGCTGCACTAATTTTACCCATAATTATTTTTTATAAGATTTTAAAAACTCTACTAACACTTTTAAATCAGACTTTACCTCAGCTAAACTTACTTTAACTTCCTCCATGTTCTTAGCCATAGTCTCATGCCTTTTTTCAAACGTTGCTTTAACTTCTCTAATACTAAAAAAGAAAAACTTATATAAAGCATATGATGCGGCTACTGCTACTACTAGTGATAATCCAAATTCTCTTATTAAATCTAATACTTCTTTCATTACAGTTTTCTACCTTTTTTATCTACTTTAACTTCCTTTACTATAACTCTAGTGCTAGGCTTTTTGTTTCTTAATTCTTCTAGCTGTTTATTTAACTCATCTAACTTGCTATCAGCTTCACTGCCATCTTGTATCATAGTTGAAGTTATTTTAACTTCTTCGCTAAGTATATCGACCTCTTGCTGTATTACTTCTAAAGATTCTTTTAGCGAAAGTATCATATCTTCATTCCACTTTTCTTTCAACTCGTATTCTAAACGTGTAACTTCAGTTGGCGGTAATGTTTTAGCTTCTTCAATGTCTGCTTGAAGCGTATAATACATACCAACAAAAGATGCTGTTATTGATATTATAGCTATTACAGTTTTTAAGTCAAGTTGTATGTTTGTGTTCTCAGAGATTTTTGTACTCATTAGTTGCGTCAAATGATGGGCATGCTTTATTAGCAAACTCATTGTGTGAATAAATAATAGCTTTAGGGTACATAGCTTTCAAAGTTAAAAGCACTGATAATAAAGCATCTTTTTGTTCTTCTGTTCTAGTATCTTTCGGGGTCTTACCGTCTTCTTCAACTCCGCCCGCATAGCATAAACCGATAGAATTACGATTATGCCCTTTGCAATGAGCCCCGATTTTAGCTATATCTCTACCACCGTGTATTTCACCATTTATATCGACGTATAGATGATAGCCTATGTCTGACCAGCCACGACCTTCAACGTGCCACTTTCTTATAGTGTCAACACTTATATCTTGGCCTTCTCTTGTAGCTGAGCAGTGTATTATTATTTCTGTAATTTGTCTCATACCATTTCGTTATTAGGGTTTTCACATGTTCCATCTGCAAGAAGATTAAAACACTTTTTAAATTTTTTCCACTTAGCGGGCTTTGTTTTAGTTTTTTGGTGCTTATCTTTATTTTTAATAGTTATATTAAAAGTACCTTTACCAGAACTACCGTACTGCTTTTTATTTTTTCTTTTTCTATTAGTAAGAAGCGAGCTTTTCATTTGTTTTTAAGTTTCCACCATTTATGTATAGTGTAACCTATAGTTACAGCTAATAGTGTTATTTTTAATACTGGCTCTAGAACCTCCATCATAGTTATGCTAAATGCTCCAGCATTTAAAATGTATAGTTTTAAATCTTGATTCATTTCTTTTTCATATTAAGTACAACATTTCCTTTGTACTCAGGTCTATCTAATCTCATTTTTTTAGATATACATCCGCAAGATCCTTTTGTGTAAGGAGATACTCTACCTTTACCACTTAGCATTGCCTCTTTCATATTTTAGTTTTTTGAAGTTTTAGCATTAGCTGAAGCTTTCTCGTTAGCTGCTTCTGTTTCTTTTTTTATTCTTGCTTTTTCTGCTGCTGCTGCTGCTGCTGCTTTTTTCTTTTGATCAGCTTCATTAGCTTTGTTTTTCTCGTATGTAGCTTTTTTATATGCTGTGTCAAAAGTTACACTACCGTCATCATAACCAGTAACCCCTGAAGTTTCTGACTTTAAAGTCCTTGTTCCTTTTTTGGTTTTTGATGCTGATGGGCCTTCATAAAAAACTCCTGTATCTTCATCTCTACCAGCTTTTTGCAGCGAAGATGCTCCTGATACAGTTCTCATTATTTCGGATTTATTATACTCTATTGCTGATTGTTTCTTAACACTAGAGCTATAGCCTAAGCTAGATAGTGTTCTTTTAATTCCTGGTTTACTATTTGCCATTTGTTCGTTATTTGCTTGATTTTGCGAGTTTACATTTGCAGCTAGCTGAGCCTGTGCGTTTCCAGCTGCTCTTTGATTAGCTTGCTCTGTTTGTTCTTCTTTGTAAGCTTCTTTAGCTTTTTTATTTTTTACTAATCCTACAGTTAATCCAACTAAAGCTCCAACACCTGCACCTATAGGACCAGCAGCTGCGCCCATAGCAGCATACTTAGCTGTGTCACCAAGTATTCTTGCTCCTTCACCCTTAGCAGATTGAGCCTGTACGTTGCCGCTAGCTATATCACCAACGTCTGTAGCTAGAGCACCAACTGCTCCAGCAGCCGCTGGCATTCTTAAAGGAGAACCTACATTGTATCCTGTTATGGATCTTAATGCGTTAGTATTTGGACCTGCTATTGTTCGCATATGTTATTGCTTTAGTAATTACTTTAGTTGAGTAACTATTTTTATTTTTAAGCTTGGCAATTGGTATTTCTTCATCACCAAGCATCATACGGTAGATTCTACTTATTAGCTGTTTGCACTTATAGGAAACTTTATATATATGATATTTTTGGGTTGTGCGATTTCTTTCTCTCCACACTATAATCCACCCTTGTTTCAATAATCTGTTCCAGCGCCTGTTATCCCAGCTATAAGAGTACGTACCTTTTTTATAATCTTCTTTATTAAATATTTCTATAGCATCTAAATAGATTAGTAGCTCTAAGTCTGCATCGTTAAGATCGTTAGTTCTACAAGCCCATTTTCTTATTATTCTATAATGTTGTAATAGACCTATACTTTTTAAATCACTAGATTCTATTCTCATTATAAAACAACAACAATACTTGAGTCTGTTATAACTCTATATTCTTTTTCTTCTAATTCTAATTTAAAACCTGCATGCTTATCAAAGTATATAATGTCTCCATCTTTAACTCCAACTACTTCATTGCCTGTTTTATAAACTTCTCCTTTTAAATATCTAATATCTTCCCTGTCTTTTTGATGAAGGATAAAGCCACTTTCCGTAGCTTTATCTCTTTCAATTATAGGATTTATTAGTAAATTCTTTCCTATTGCTTTCATGCCCTGATATTATTTATTATACAATCAGTAGACATTATAGTTGTAGCTACAGAAGCAGCGTTTTTCAACGCACTTTTAGTAACCAGCAAAGGGTCTATAATTCCGGCTTTAACCATATTAACCGTTTTTCCTGTAACCACATCTAAGCCTTGTCCTTCAACCTTTGGCTTTTCAAAATCTTTAATACCAGCATTACTTAGTATTATTTCGTAAGGTTTTCTTATTGCTTGGTATAATACTTCTTCTCCTATACAAGTTGGTTTTAAATTAAAGCTAGCATTTAATAAAGCTATACCTCCACCTGATACTATACCTTCTTTTATAGCTGCTTTTGTGGCACAAATAGCATCTTCAACCCTATCTAACTTTTCTTTAAATTCTATTTCTGAACTTGCTCCAACTTTTACTATAGCTATTTTACTTTTTAAATTACCTATACGCTTTTCTATTTTTTCTATAGTGTTAGGATTTGTCAAATCTTTTATTTGATTTTTTAAATCTTTTATTGTTGACTCTACTTTTTCGCTAGAGTTTTCAAATTTAAGTATAGTATCTTTTTGAGATGTTATAGCTTTTGAGCAAGTGCCTAGCATGTCAGGAGTAATTAAGTCCATATGATCTCCTAAGTCTTCATTTATTAAAGTTGCTCCTGTTACCAAGCATAGGTCACTTAGTACATCTGCTTTTGAAACTCCATATATAGGAGCTTCTAATATATTTACTTTAATGTTGCCTTTTAAAGAGTTCATAGCTAGAGAAGACTCAACCTGTTTGTCTACGTCTGCAATTATTAAAAGTGGTTTTCCTTTTTTAATAACGTGTTCTAGTACCCCTTGTATTTTTCTAATGTTTTCTATTTTGTTTTCAACTATTAAAACTAGTGGATTTTCAAGCTCACAAATATTTTTAATTTTGTCCGTTAAAAAATGTTTACTTCTTAGTCCTCTATTAAATTGAAAACCTTCAACTACTTCTACATATGTAGTTTCATCTTCTGACTTCTCCATTAATACCACGCCAGTTTCATCTACTTTTCTAAATGCATCACCTATTAAAGTACCTACTTCTTTATCATTGTTGGCAGATATAGTAGCTACTTGATCAATTTTTTTACCAGTAATTTTTTTAGAATTTTTGTCTAAATATTTAATTACTTTTTTAACAGCTGAATCAATTCCTTCTTTCATTTTTCTACTGTCATCTAGCAAAGAGTGAGAGTTTATCTCATCTAATATAGACTTAGCTAATATTGTAGCTGTTGTAGTTCCGTCACCTGCGTCTTCTACTGTTTTTTGAGCCGCTTGTTTAATTAGCGTAGCTCCGATGTTTTCCAATGGATCTTGTAGCGTAATTGAATTAGCTACCGTTACTCCATCTTTTGTTATCTGTGGTGTACCATTACCATCTTCTATGATAACACATTTACCACTTGCGCCTAGCGTCGAACCTACAGCATTAGTAAGTTTTTCAACGCCAGTTGAAACCTGACCTCTAGCTGTATCGCCAAAGGTCAAGTTTTTAACTAACTTTAAATCTTGCATTTTATTTAATTAAATTATATTGTTTGAATATTTTACTTAAAGGTTTTAATTACTTTAGGTCCTTTGGTAAACTCTAGTTTCTTGTTATAATGTTCTATTGAAGCATCAATGGCTTTCTCAGCGCCATCTATTGTTTCTCTCCTAGTAACATCAGTCCAATCATCAGAGTCTATATGCTTGTATTCGGTTTGTAAAAACCCATTAGGTAGTTGAACTATTCTCCAGTTTTTCTTCTGTGAGATATGTTCCCATAGTTTAATGGTTTCTTCGTTTGGTTGTGGTGCACTAGACCACGTATTAGTGCGGGTGTATAAAAACGTCATTGTATTTGGTTTTAAGTTAAACGTTGGTTATTATATACTATCACATGATAGTTCGGTTATTTAAGCTTCTAACGCTTCAATCCTTGCGGTTAATTCTTTTATTGCCCCTACTAGTAATGGGACTAGTTTACTTTGATCCAAACCTTGTGGCTGAATTTCCCCATTTTCATCAACTTGGTCTTTATCACCTGAAACTGCTTCTGGCACTACTGCTTGCGCTTCGTGAGCTAAAAAACCATCTACTGTTACGTTAGGAAATGCTACCCAGTTAAACCTGCTTGGCTTAAGTTGTTTGACTCTATCAACAGCACCTGTCATTTCAACTACATTTTCTTTTAACCTGTAGTCAGATGTTGTATTGTAATTTACAGCACCGGAGTTCTGTGATATAGAACCTTGCAAAGTAGTTGTGCCAGACGGATTTAAGTAAAAACTTAAATGCCTGTGACCTTGGTAGCTTTTAACTCTAGTAGACAGCGCTGTTAAGTACCCAGTGCTAGTTGATGTCATATCTATGTTTCTAACTGAATCACCCCACCCAGTTGCACTTGGACTACCGTCGACAGTGCTTGGTAGAGCGGCAAATGTACCATCTTTTCTTAAATATTGATTAAGGTGCGTGGAGTTTCCTGCGGGTACTAAACCAGCAGCATAACTATTTCCACTACCCATAACACTGTAAGTAGTTCCTCCTGTTGGAACGTTTACCCAAGATAGCTCTCCTGAATTATTTGATTGTAATATTTTATTATCACCTGATGGTCCACCATCTGGAAAAGTTATAGTGTAATCACTGTTAATACTAGTTGGCACAGTTAATATAACCCCTCTTGTCGCTGTCGTTCCTTCTAATTTAACATAGGCTGAAGCTGATTCGCTACCTTCAATTCTAAGTATACCTCTATCTCCGGCAACGTCACCTATTAATACTTCATCAGTTCCTAGTGAAAGTAAACTAGAACTAGCTACACTTCCGCTATTGTTATATAAAAACTTTTTATCATTTGAACCACTTAAACCAACTCCAGGTATTGTAACTGTTTTAGCAGCTCCAGTTCCCGAGGCTGTAACGCCATTTCCTACAAAGTTTATTGATGTTGCATTTGTGGCTAAAGCACTTCCATTGTTAGAAATTGATAATGAAGATCCACCAGAAGGAGTATTTATCCATGATAATTGACCACTTGAATCTGATTCTAATATTTTGTTACTACCACCTGGCGCAGCGCCTGGAAAAGTTAAAGTTAAATCTTGAGTAGCTCCTGCTTGTTGCGCTATTTTTAAAAACCTATTATTACCACTATTATATAATTGTATGTCAGAAGCATTTGTACCATCTCCATACATTACAAGCTGTCCTCTAGTAGGAGTACCACCGCCTTTACCTATATGTATTTTATCCGCGTCAAATCTTAAAGTGTCTGTACCTGCGAATGAAGATCCGTTTTTGTATTGGTACTGTCCATCATTTCCTTGAGGAGCAGTACTTGCTGGAGTGTTTATCCAACTTAAAACACCTGATCCATCAGATTGTAATATTTGTTGGTTAGAAGGGGCAGGACTAGGTAGTTTTAATGTGTAAGCAGTAGCGCCTGAATGAGCAGGACCTTCTAGTGTTACAGCATGTGGCGTGGTTGTGTTTTCGCAATATAACTTAAGCTTACCAGCATTAGTGCCATCTCCTCTAGCTTCTATTGTGCTTGTTACTTTTAGTATTCCAGAAGCATATATTACATCGTTTGCTCCTGCTACAGCTCCACCATTATTATATTGAATAGCTCCACTGTTACCTTGGCCAGCACTAGTATTTATTGTAAATGTATTTCCTGATTGGCTAACTGCACTACCTGTTAGTGTTATAGCGCCACCTACGGCAGTGTCTTTACCTATTGTTACTACATTCACATTGTTAGTGCCTCCTTCGTAAAGGTCAGTGAAATTATCATTTACTTTGTCAAAGGCTGTTCTTAAAGCATCTCCTTGCCCATCATTAGCAGAACTTCCTATGTTTATTGATTGTTTAGCCATTTTTTATTTTTTTAGTTTTTTATAATACTTTAAGCTGCGTCTGCTGTAACTGTTGACGAGTCTGCTGTTATTGTAGTTGAATCTACTGTGTTAGATGAAGATGATGAAGATCCACCTGAACTATTTGCCCATACTAATTGATATGGTGAAGTTCCAATAGGAGTTGGTAGTGCTAGTACTTGTCCTGCAGAACCAACTGTCGTTGGCATTAATACTTTGTAGCCGGCAGGCTGTGCGATATTTCCTGTGGTAGATATTGTAGAAAACTTAATTAGTTTTGTTTTTTCTCCATCTTGCGAATCTGATATTAGTAATGTATCATCAGCATGAGGGTTTAATAATATTGGATATTCGCGTATCTTTGCCATTTATTATCTTTTGCTTCCAGTTATTAATTCTTTTTAATAGGTAATAATGTGGCAAAAGTCATAGCACCACCTAGTATAGAAGCACCCACAGTTGCAACCCTATCTTTTCTTCTTGCTTTTTTAAAAGCTTTAGCGCTAGATTGTCCAGCTGGGTCTGCTGTATCTATGTATGATTTACCATTTTTAGTAAAGGATTTAGCGTCGTTTTCAAATAGCTTTGATTTTTCGCTCCACATCTCTGATTTAGGAACTGATACAGTAACTTTACCTTTCTTATTAGTTTTAGTAACTTTTTTTTTGGCATATGTACTTAGCTTTCCTTCTTTTTCAGGATTTATTCTAACTTTCATCGTCTTAGCACCTATCTTTTCCACCTTGTCAAAGTATTTATCTATTTTATCAGCAGTTTTTTCTTTCTGAGTCTTGTTTTTCTTTCCTTGGAAGAGTAATAATCCTGATTTATTTTCCATAATATTTAGTTTTTTGTCTTAATATAGTATATTACACGTAATAAGTGAATTTTACTTGCGGTGATAGTGACAATTGCCCCTTATTATACTACTTATAAGGCTAATGTCACACTGTTTGTTAGTTATATTGAAGTAAAGTATTATACCCCTATCCTACTGACTGCCAGCTAGTTACAAAATGGAATTGAATAAAGGGCCCTACGACCATTATTTTAAATAATATTTTAGATTTTAAAATTTTTCTATGTACATTGTATATTGTTTTAAAAACTTACATAGTATTTACGAGTGAAAATGGATAATATTAATATAAATAAAAAATAAACAATATGACTATTAATTTAAAATACAATCATCTAAATAAAATCCTTAACAATCAATCAGAATTACATTTCATAATTGACTCAGATAATTTCTTCGACGAAAATAATATTAACATGTCTAAATTTAAAAACAATACTTTCATTCTATTTGAATATACAACAAACTGGCCTGAAACTATTAAACTATTAAATCAAAACAATATAAACTATTCTATTCATACTGACGAATTAGATTTAAACTATATTATAATTTAATTAAATAAATAGAAACACAGCATAAAACTATATAACTAAAATTAATAAATAAACAAACATACACTTTTTACAAACTAAATACGAACTAAAACGGATAATAATAATATAAACTAAACTAAATATAAATAAATAAAATAAAATAAATATGAAAACTAATAAACTAACAACAAAAAGATTTGTAATCAGAAAATCACTAATCGGTACAAATACAATTATAACTTTTGTAAACAAAAAACAAGAAACTGTTTCTTATGACCATGACGAAATATATTCAACATTTCAAGAAAAGTTTGAAACTATGGCCTGTTTTCAACAATACAAATCTTATACAAACTCAAATTGTATTCCAAAATTTTGTAGAGATTATTCTATAAATGCTTCACATTCTAAATCAGTTCACTCTGAATAGTTAAATAAAAAGTCCAGTTAGTTCTACTCGTTTACTGGTAAATCAAATATGAATAAGTAAAAGTCGATGTTGATAGTAATACTTTAACGACTATAAATAACACGAACATATTACTCAGCACAAACTAATTAATAACTAATAAATAAATAACTATGTATAATCCTAATAATCCAAGTAATTGGTCTTGGTCAAAAGCTTTTGATGAAATGAATCAAACAGTAAATCAAGCTGAACTTACTCAACAATGTATAAACCATGTTCTAAATTATCCTGGTGAAGCTAATGGTGTTTTCATGACACTAAACAAAACTCAACAAGATGATGTTTATGAACTATTAAATCAAATATTATGAGTACTAAAGTAATAAAAGGTAGTTATAATTTAAATACTACAATAGACAAAGTAGCAATGTCAGAATTTAAAATGCACTACTATCAACTCGGTGATAATGAAAAACAGTGGTGTAATGACGAATTAGTAAATAATCCTAAATGGCTATCAAAAATATGAAAAAGAAAACTGATTTTACAACAACAGGTGGAGAAGTAATATTATACTTTATAATATGCGCAGTAGTATCAATAATATGGGGATATATTACAAACTAAAAACGACAGTAAATGGATAATAATAACATGAAACATATACAAACAGATAACTTAACTATAATTGATTATGGTGATGGTAGTGGTAAGTTACAAATATATAATAGAACTAAATCACCTTATGGTTATAATCCAAGAAGTCTTATTGTATCTTTATTCGGTAGACCACTAAAAGAAATTACGTACAACTATGTACAAAAACAAGTAGACAAAGTCTATTCTACTTTTAACTATGACGAAATAGACGAACTAATAAATAAAATAAATAATGAAAATAAATAATATAGCTCCAGTAGTATTTGGAATACTAATGACAATACTAATAATATTCGCAACATCTTGTACAACTACACAAGATATAGTACACAGTCACACTATTAAATATCCATGTCCAACTTTTAAAAATAAGTAATGAAAATAACTAACAAAGAAAAAGACGAAATTACTTGGAGAGTAGTTGACTCACTATACGAAAAACTAGCTAACGAGCTAGAATATGAACTACAGGAACATGAAAACTTCCCAGAAACTAATGATGCTTATATGAATTTATTCAATGAAATGACTATAAAAATAGTAAAGTATATGAGAAGTGAACTATTTCAACCAATGACTAACGAAGATTTAAAACAATAATATGACAGAACAAAAAGCAATTGAAGCAATCGCTAATGATATACAGGATGGTATCTACGGTTGGACACAGAAATGTGGAACAGAGTGGCAAAAGTGGACATACTCACTAAACCAAGCAAGAAGAATATATGACGGTGAATTAATAATACAATTAAATATAGACAATGAATAGAGAAAGAGAGTGGGATTTTATAGATGAAGAGAAGTCTTTATTAGCAACAGTAGGAATAGTAGTCAGAGAACTCACTATAAAGTGTTCTAATGACCAAGAATTAGGTAAAGAAGTAAGAGAATTAATTAAAAAATACAAACTAAATACGAACACTAATGGATAATAATAACATGAAAACAATTAAATTTTACCCAAGCGACAGGTCACTAATAAGATTAGACGGTCAAATGCTAAAAGGCTATACTATTAATAATATACCAGACGACTACACAAGCTGGTTTAACTACAAAGGCTTAACTTACATAACAAGTTGACAAACAACTGACGAATTATAGCTCATACTTAACCGGTATGGGCTTTTCGTGGTATGAAATGTAACCACAATATTCCACAAGCAAGATTAGATTTAGGATATACTGTCTGTGTCGAGTGTTCAACTGAAGAAAAACTCGGTTGTATTGACACTATCAACCATAAAACTGGCAATACTGTTCAAGTAATGTCACGTGAAGATGCAGACAAAGCTAGTAAGCTTACAAAACGAGCAGGTTTTGGTATACTAAGATCTATGGCAGGTGGTTCAAGTCAACGTAAAGCTAAGTATAAATACGATGGATGCTCAACTACTTATGTAGGTAACGACGTTATGTTCGAGCAAATAGGTAAAACTTACATCGATTTCTTAGATGTTGACAAAGAAATTGCAGAGCGCTATCTCGATCGAGCGCTAAACAACTTAGAAATATCTCAATTACAATATAATAAGATAAAGCTAGTTTGTTACAATCTAAATACGATCACTATTGGATAATATAT
>Ga0209602_1000238_pt1 | contig 53719 bp, 61 predicted proteins | sample COGITO_mtgs_1205_3_FD_184810 | JGI IMG/M metagenome (GOLD analysis project Ga0209602, IMG submission 184810) | Pelagic marine microbial communities from North Sea - COGITO_mtgs_120524 (SPAdes) (version 2) | ecosystem: Environmental > Aquatic > Marine > Epipelagic ...
GGGTCTCTTCCCAGTTCTCGTAAAACTCGAATCGGTCTGCATAATCTGAGGGCGACTCAAAGAAACCACCAACTAACGGGAGGTCTTGCTTACGGTAGTCTTCGTCAGAAAGCATACGACCTGCAATATCAGTTGTCTGGCTACCAAATCGACCCAAGCCGCCAAGGAAATATTCATAAGCATATTGCATCTTATCTGGATTGATAGACATGGAACCGTCTCGGTACTTGTCACCCCCAGTAGCATCGTTGAGGAACTCAGCCGGAACAGTAAACATCTTGTCGGTTGATCTTCGAGAGTTATAAGCATTGGCTCGCTCAACAAACAATGGGTTTTGCTCTATGTAGATATCACTGCCAAAGAAGTTTTTGTTTGCCATCATATCTAAATGAAGCTCTAGCAGATCAGGATAGAAACCTCTTGCCGCATCTTCCCAGTTATCGCCTGCTGATGGTGCAACAGGTACAAAGTTGAGCAGAAAGTTTTCCCAAAGATGCACGGCAGTTTCATCCATAGTGCTAACACCAAGCGACACTTCTGTGGCAAGTCTGCCTATGTTGGTAAAAAAGTTATAGCCATAAGAGGCTGGTAAGGCAAAGCCTTCTTCATCGTTATACATAAACAAGAGGGATCTGTTCTTGGCATGCTCGGGTAAATCTGCATATCTATTCTCATCGTCTTCGTCATCTTCAGAAGATAATATGTTCCATGCCGCTAGAGCTACACCAATGGCAACCATACCCATCGCCGCTTGTCTCGCAGTAGTTGTACCCTTTTCGCCCTTACCTTTACCGTCATCGGATAAAGCCTGAGCAATGTTCACGTTACCCTGAACAGCCGCGTTGAAGAACAGGTAACCTGCGTTAACAACCGCAGTGCTTTCGCCTTTACGATTGAAGTTAACGGTTAAGTCTTTTGCTAATGTAGCCGCATCTTCTCTAGGTGCGCCAGCTTTGCGAGCCTCTATATAGGCTGAAAAACGAATTGCGTTTTCTGTTGTTACGTTAAAGTCTTCAACCCACTTCCCTAAAGCTTTAGCCGCTTGACGAGCAAGTCCTCGCTTCATTTTGTTTTTAAGTATACGCATCTGCTCATCTGTATCACGGACAAGCATCATACCCGTAGGCGCTCCGTCTTCTATATATTCTAATATATACTTTTGCATTTCATCGCCCATCTTAGCCGCAACATCCTTGCCACGGTAATGACGATACAAAGTTCTCATCGCAGGGAAATATCCTTCAGCCATTTTGCCGATGATATTTTCACCCTGAATGCGACTACCGTTCTTATCCATTTCGCCCAAGGCATACATCAACCCTGTTTGAACGTCGCGAATAGGGTTAATCAATCCCCATGACGGGTTATAGTTAATAAGCATATTTCGACGGAAAGTCTGGAATCGAGTCGCCAGTGTTAGAGCTTTATCCATAGCCGAATTAGATCGATCAAATGCATCGACACTCATGTTTTGTAGTGAGTGGTTTAAAGCGTCACTTTTAAACTCAACAAAGAATGTCTGTCCACCCTTCTTAACCTGTACATATTTCGGCTCACCATTTGGACGGGTATCTCTCTCCATCTCTTTAAGATCTTGCTGAGTAAGCTCGTCACTATCTTTCATGGGGCGGAACTTGTTGTTATATATCGTATAGGAGTCGCTGTTACCCAGTTCGCTAAGAAGATCTAATAAGGTTTGGGCGTATTCATTTTTTCTCGCCCGAATAATTTTTTTCTGGATATCTTCAAACGACTGCATCAAAGGGCTCATAGGTAGCGTCTTACGACCTCTAGCCTTTAAGCTTTCGCTTCCTACTACAGAGTAACCACGAGCCTTAGACGCTCTTACAAACTGATCTCCATCTGCCTCCGCCGCAAAACCCTTCAGTGGAACGTAAAACCTGAAGGTATCTTCCCAGTCCTCTTTAGAAGCCTGATCTAGCAAGCCCGATTCAACCATTCTGCTTCTGGCGGCATCATGCATCTCATAAACCATGGATGCGATACGCTCTAAATCTGCTTGAGTGCCTTCTTGCTCTGCAATCTTGAGTACCTTTCGAGCTTCCACATAGGTCATGCCTGAACCGGTATCTTGAAAGGCTAAAGGTAGATCATTGTATTGCTTAAGTTTTTCCCTGAGGTTAGCAATTTGCACAGAGTGATCAACACCCGCATCCTCTTCTAGCTTAGCAATTGCCTGTTCTGTTCGGGCTATATTTTTAGCGCGTTGCGCGGCTACCTTCTCGGCAATAACGTCGTTACGCTCTTCAGCATGTTTAGCTATAAGATAGGTGTCCACAGCATCAACTGTGTAACCTAGCTCTGCAATAACATCACCTAAAGGATCGACAAATTCAGCGTGAAAGTTATCAAGATCAGTCTGGACCCGACCATGAGATAAGTTTTCCTGATCACGTGGAGATATAGCCGCAGGCAGTCTACCTACGTTTAAGTATTCTGCCGCCTGCATTTCAAAGTCTTCAAGTCGTGCATATCGATCAACAAGACTTCTATAGATAGCTTTGTCTTTTAGTCTTCTTACTAGGTCAGACTGTGAATCTATTTCATCGTTGTAAGAAAATTGGCTTGTAGATGGTGATCCGTCATCTAGCTTGTTCAACTCTTTGTTGATTTGCTTTTTCTTAATAAAGGCAAAGTCTTCTACGTCAGCGTACTTAGCATCCTTAACAATGACTAAGTTACCTACCTGTATAGCTTCACTGAAACTCTCGACAGGTTGCTGTTTCTCTAGGTCGTAGTAGAAAGAATGACGCTCAGGATTCATCGATACCTGAGTCCACTCTGGATCCTTAACAAACTTTTTAAAGTCAGCAACATTCTGTTCATGTGTAAGAGCTGTGCCATCTTCCTTCTGCCCTACATAATCACCTTCCATTGTGGCTATAGTGTTCTTGTCTGCACCAAGAGCAATCTTAACTGCTCCTTTTTCTGGTACAGCGAACACACCATTTTTGAGACGAATGGTTGGATAGTAACCAAGACGCTTACCAGCTGAACCTGCTTTAGCATTAGGTCTGGATACATGAACAGTAACTATGTCTGCTCGCTCATCTTTGGCTAGCGTTTTACTGTTGTATGAAGGAATGTCTAAGCGAGAGCCGTAACGTACACCATGCTCTAAAACGTCCGCTTTCCAGTACGTTTCTTTGGTTGGTGTATTGGGCTTCTCTCTATTTGTTTTCTTTAGAGCATTAACAAACTTTTGTTCTGATGGTAGCTCAGGAACCATGTCTGCTGTCATAGGTGCAACAAAGCGACCCTGATCTTCAAATACCTGATTCAGTTCTTCTGCTGTTATGTCTCTATCTATACGAGACTGTACGGCATCCTTCATTGTTTGATTGATTCGGTTTTGTTCGGGGCGGATTCTTTCTTCCCCGCCTCGCTGAATTTTTACAGCGTCGTCATAGCTTTCTGCTACAACGCCATCTTCCCTAGAGTACTTACCAAAGTACTCTGGGTTGTGACGCATAAAGACAACATCAGGTTCGCCGCCTTTAAACATGGCAAACGTTTTCTTGTCCCATCCATCTGGCGCTTGAGAGTCATCCCACTTAATACGTGAGACAGCCTCGAAGCCTAGGTTCTTATAAATATATGGAAGAGTGGTATCAAAAGCATCCAAATACTTTGCTCCGTCCTCTATTGCCAGTGACCCTAAGGCGTATGTAGTGTTTGGATTTGTGCCATCGCTAAATAGTGAAACGATCTCGTCACCATTTCTTAATGCCAACCCTGCCGTACCGTCGTCAGTGACGTACAGGGTCATATCTTGATAGTCGGACTCTGGGTAAACATACACCGACGCACCAAAGCGTGAAGACTCTTTAGACGCTTTGATTTTATCGCTAAAGAATTTAACCGTTTCTGGTGTGCTTTCTAGCTCTAGAACTGTTCGTGAGTAGCTGTCTACTGATGCGAGATCCTGAGCAACTGACGGCTCTAACTCTCGCTTATAGGCATTGAACGTTTGACCGTCTAGGTCAACTTGAGCATATCCACTAGGTCTTGCTCTGAAGCGTCTGGGTAGTCCGCCTTGATTTCCTCTACCGTCTCCCTGTACGCCTCTGGAACCACGAAGCCTGTTGTAGGTTGCGATTCTTCTGCGCTGTCCGCTGATATCGGTTGCGTCGTAGTCAGTAGCTCTTTCAGGAGCATACTCTCTTTCAACTGCCTTTCTTTCAGCGTTAGATTCGACGAGGGCGTCGAGCTTTTGTCTGTCAACTTGTTCTGCTTCATACCAAGGAGATCCTTTATCGTAGTCGGTTACCTTGAAACCTTTAGGTATTACACCGTTCTTAGACTTTTTAACTTCTTTTAAGAAGTCGCCAAATTGTTTAGTGCTAAACTTGTAAACATCACCGTTAGACTTTGAGTATAGTATATACGGGTTTGTATCTTCATCTCTAGCGTAGATAGCACCAAATCTATAAAGGTCACCCTTACCTTCAGGAGCGCCCAAGAAAGCATAAGGACTATCTTCACCCTTAGCATCTTTCTCAAGACCCTGCATTGTCGGGTGAGCAACAACCTGCCCTGAATTTAATACCCAACTTTCCCAGTGATAGCGACCAACAGAAGCATCTTGCTCTCTGCCTAGCCCTTTATATAGGTCTGTGATTTTTGTTTGAAGAGCATTCTCCAAAGCCTCATATCTTGCTAGCCCATGGAAGCCACTGAACTCATCAGCAATGTCATCATAAATTAACTTGCCGTAACGTCCAGAATCCCACATAGAGTTAAGCTGTATGCGGTCTAAGATAACCACATCATCTCTACCCATCATCAGCATCATGAAAGAGAATACTTTGTTGTCTATTCCAGAGCCCTGCACTTGAGCTTGGAACTGACGGCGTACCTCAAAAGACGGAATGCTTGAATCTGCTAGCGTGTTATGTAGGTTTTGAAGCTTAGATACACCGTCAACCTGTTCGCTCATCTTCATTAGAAGCGGAAAGAAATCATTGGCATTCGAGGTTGCGCTCTTACCAAAGGATCCCTCGGGTATAGCGGTCTTAACTTCAGCTATCCATTTGCCTTTGTCATTAGCGTCGATGGTTCCATTTAGAGTTTTCTGAATCAGATCCTGAGTCATCTCAGTACCTGTTACAAGATCAACGTATGCCGCCTCTTGAGAGCTAGCAGTTAGTCTTCTAGACAGTAATCCCCACAACAATAACTTAGCCGTTGTATCAGGGGTTGCAACACCATTAGCGTATAACTCACCCATTCTTTTCGCAGTATCTAAGCCATTCTTGGCGGCTAATCTTTGCTCTGTAGTTAACTGAGAGTGACGGTCAACCCATCCATCCATGTTATTGAACAGGTTGATTAAGCCATACGGGGGTGCTAAGTGTGTGTTTTGACCAGTAAGCGATCTTTCAAACGAGCGCCAAGCATCAGTGCTACTGAGTGCATTGGGGTTACTATCGATGATTGTTTGAAGTCTGCGAATGCTTTCTTCTGCATTCTTGGGGTTGAGCTTCTTAACAGGAACTTGCTTCTTATCCGAAACATCTCCCTTGGAATCTTCTAATAAATACTCTGCGCCTTTCTTAATGAATCCCATATCATCAAGATCAGAAAGGTCGTCATCAATTAAGTCAGCATCGTCGTCTAGATCACCAAGCTCTTGTTCCACCAACTTGGCTTCTTGTTCTTGCTCGATCTCGTTTAGGATGTCTTGTTGAATAAACTTGTCGCCATTCATCACAACTAAGTCTTCCGCCTCTACATCTTTATCAAGCAATTGTTCTTTAAGGTTTTCAAATTGGTTGTCTTCTAGACGCTTAAACTTCTTACGAAGAGTTTTCTCTGTAGCACCCTCTTTGTCAGCAATAAACGACCACGCATCAGTGACAGTGTCTTTGCTTACAAGAGGATCTAGCGGGGTGTTGTATGATTTTTCTCCCGCCTCAATTAATTTTGCGCGGTGATCCACGATAGCTTGTATCGCATCATTCTTAGTTTCGCCTAGGTACTCGACCTTACCATCTAGCGACTCTAACTCTGTAGCGTCGCCAACCTCTGCGGCATAGTCATCGTAATAAACTCGGTATCTGTCACCATCAGGAAATGCAACTAAGTACTCTCCTGTATCTTCGTAGTTCTCAGATTTTTTGAATCGCGGTTTTTTGCTGTGCGGTTTGAGGGTTACTTCGGTGCGTGGCTCTTCAGCTACGACAGGTTCTTGTACCTCTGGTCGTTCACGTTCCCCACCTTCGTCTTGCTCCGATCTCTCCATTGAGGTATCGGCTCGTTCTTGGCTAGCGCTTCCTTCGCTATCTGATCTAGCTGGGGTAGGCTGAACTGCCTCGAGGCTTCCGGACTCTGGCGGTGCCCGAACTTGTCCTGATATTCCTGAAGGTTGGGTGGTGTTTTGGGGGCTGACACTACTCGACGGTTCATCTTGTACCTCTGCCTGTGCAGTCTGTAAGTTTTTGTCACGTATATCTTTTATGTAATTATACGCCTGTGGAGCAAATTCTTGTAGTTGTTTTGGGTTGCTGTGAAACATTGCCCCAAGCTGAGCAAAGACCTCTTCTCTATATGTGGTGTTTAAACTCTGGTTATCCTGCTCAAGATCAGCAATGTCTATTTTTAGATCATTAAAAGGATAGTCAAAGCGTTTCCCGAGGTCTGTTCCTTTCTCCCAATTATCATAGATCTCTTCCATGATATCGCCCATAACAACCGTTGGTGCCTCAGCATCGTCTTCAATTGTTATATCGAACCGCGAGTCTTTATCACTTAATCCGTAAGCATAGTCTGCCGCATGGTAAACCTCATGGGTCATTGTCCATGCTAACTCACGCAACTGTTCTTGATCTGTCATAGCGCCGTCAATCAACTGCGTGTTAACAGATATTCCTCTGCTACCTTTTCCTGTAAGAGCTGGTGCAGTTACATCCTGATCCGTATGAACAAACACACCTGAAACTGCATCTACAAATGACGTGGGAACACCCTGTGCTGACAGGTCAGCCATCACACCACCTATGGTGTTTGTCACTGCCTCTGACTTATCACCGTATACCTCTTCAACTGTTGGTAAGCTTTTACCTTTTGGTTTAGCGGCAGTTCCAATTTTAAGGGTTTCGTTTCTATCGAAAACTCGGTCAATGTCGTCTTGATCAATTGGCTCAACCACAACATCGGTATTGTTTGGGTCTAGTGCTTCAGGAGTTTGCGCTACTCTTGACACCTCTAGAAGCTGATCTTGCACAGGGGTAGATGCATCTGTAAGTGAAGCATCCCACTTATGCTCGTGACCATACTCTCGAGCGCCTTCTGGCACCTCTCTAGCACCAAGTACTGGAGCTGATGGAGAATCACCCACCTCATCCGCAACCGGTTCCTGAATAACGCTCTGCTCTTCTACTACCGTGTTAGCTTGTTGAGTGTCGCCATCGCCAAGATTTATCGAGCCACTATTGCTAGGCTCTGTGTAGGTTATGGATAGATCATCACCCTTGCCTAAATCAACGTTTAGGTTTGCAGGGTTGAAGTCATCTCCGTACTGAATCTTTAGCTGTTCAGTCGCCTGATCTATGTTTTGTTGTTGGACAGGATTTGGAGTCTGCTCTATAACTGACACACCTGTTACACGACCATCAGAATCTACTGTGGAAATTGTTGTTCCGTCATTATATTTGTTAAAGGTGTCTGCAATGTACTGTCTTCGTTCTTGCGGTGTAGCGTCTGGGGTTACATCGCGCATAGCGTCGAAGTTTGGAGCATTATCCAACTGATCGTATCCGCCTCTAGCTTTTTTAACAGAAGCAGAGGCAGTGCCTATGGCTTTACCACCCATAACGCCTGCCGCAACGCTATTAATTAATCCACTTCGTTTGTTCTCGTTTGCAATGTAGTCCATATACTCAATTGCTTCTTTCTCTGTGAAGTTGTTATTCACATAAGCAACTGTTTCCTGCTCGACAATAAACTGAAGACCCTCTGTCATACCCTCTATGCCACTGACCTTTCCAATGTCTTTAAGATATTCTTTGACCCAAGGCTTGTTTACTCCCGCCTGTAAAACCTCAATTGCTTCGCCTCTCAGGTTCGCAGGAATCATGTTTTCTAAAACTTTAAAGGCAGGAATTGCGTTTAGTCCACCCTGAACAAGACCTGAGGTTAAGGAGATGAAAGGCGCCTCTTCACCGGTATCTGTCAATACCTTCGCAAATGTATTACCTGAACCCTGCGCGGTACCATAAACTACAGCACCGGCTGTTCCGGCTTTTAGAGATATCTGTTTTAGTTTAGCTTCCGCGAACTTTTCAGCAACATCTGCGGCTACCTTATCCGCCGCCTCTTTTTCAAATCCGTCTTTAACAAGCTGATCTCTTCCGTTCTGCACATACTTATCAGCAAGCTTTTTAATTGATGCTTTAGCGCCTGCTTTTGCAATAGCTGATCCGGCGCCCATAGTTCCAACAGCACCAACTAAATCTGGAACCAGTGTACCTAAGGTATATGCTGACCATGCCCCAAAATCTGCAATGCTGTTAATATCCTCAACCTTCATTACATCACCGGCTGATTCCTTGGCTTCAGCAGTTTGCTCTTGGTAGTAAGCCATACCCTCCTTGACCCACTCTTCTTTGCCAAACGCTGAGCCTGCTAAGGCTTTTAAGCCCCCGCCTAATGCTTGCGTTTGATCTATGCCGGCGCTTAGACCGCGAGTAAAGTTGTTAGGTTGACCGTCAAGCTGTGGAGCTTGATCAGGTTCACGAGTATAGGTTCCCGATAAAGGATCTGAGTTATCGGCGGATGTAGGGTCCGTAATGGGATCTGGGTTCAGTGCAGGATCTAGAGTTTCTGTTGGCGACTGGGCACCTTCCAGCTCCTCATAGACGTCCTCGTAATACCCTTGCTTTGAATACAGCTTTACCGAATTAAGTGGCATTGATTAGCCTTTTACTTAATGAATTGAAGTGCTTGTAGCTGGGCGATTAAACCTTGCTCATCAGATATTGTTCCGTCTGGATTATAAAAGCCCTGAAGGATTGAGACGTTTTGCGGTGTCCACTGCCCCTTAACAACGCCGCCTAGGTTTGTCTTGAAGCCATTAGGCATTGGCATGTCGTTCAGTGCTGTAGATGTCTCTTGGAACCACTCGCTAACGCGAACATTATCCTGCTTCTTGTTCTGTGGACCATAAAGAATCTCATGTTCTATTTGGCGCCGATATTTGTCTGTATCAGCAAAGGCTAATTTTTCCGAGACGGTGGCGCTTGTCAAGTCCTCCATAAATGGAAGCGATGTTGGCGAGGCGCCGTTTTGAATACCCTTGCGAACCTGCTCCAAACGTCGATCCACAGCCACACCAAAAGCATCCATACCGCTTTTCCCTTTACCATCGCCATAGATTGTTTTAATTTTTGCTTCTTTTGCATGTTTTTCTATTCGTGGAGCAACACTCCGAACCATGTGAGACGTACCCGCCGTCGCTTGCATAGCCTCATCAAAGCTAAGAGTAAGTGCCTTGTTGTCACCCATGCTTCTGTTTGCGGTTAGCGGCGGAAAGTAGGGGTAGATGTCACCCGTCTTTTGGTTCTTGACCATGACATACATAGTCCCACCAAACTGCTGTCCATCGTATGAGCCAATTTCATGGAGACCTTGACTCACGATCTTGTGATTCCCGTCCTTCATCCAGTCGGGAGCGTTAACGAACGTATCGTCTAGAGTTCTTCCCACAGCCGCAGACTTGCCTACACCCAACATGTCATCAAAAGCACCAACAAGCTCAGGAGTCATTTCAGGGTTACTGCCATCAGCAAGGTTTTGCACGAAGTTCCGTACGGTGCCTATACTATCTTCTGTTGAAGGATTTAAAATGAAACCAAGATCAAAGCGACCTCCGCCTTTAAGATCCTCTTGTCCTTGCCGAAAATATTCAAGCTCGCTTTCGCCCAAAGATCTATCCTTTGCGCCACTACTGATCTTATATAATCTGTTAAGTATCCCCGCATTTTCGTGCTCAGCTCTTTGAGAGCCAGCAAGTATAGTTGCCTCTTTTTTTGAAGCTGTTTCAGCCTGCGTCTTATCAATTCCTGCTTGCTTCTCTTGTGATGCCAAAGAGTTGACGTCGGTCAGTTGTTTTTGTTTTGCAAGTTCAGTATCAGCTTTGACGCCTGCTGTTTGGGCGTTGATTAGTGCAGTTTGTGAAGTTATTGCGCTTAGCGATGCTGAGGATTCGGCTGATGCTCTTTTGTAATCTAGATCTTGAGCCCTGTAATCCTGCGTGTTTTGTTCCTGTTCTTTCTGAAAAGATAGCGTATCCTGCCTGTACTGTTCATCTAGACCCTGCTTCTCTTTTTGATTTTCAAACTGCTCTTCTTTTAATCGACGACCCTTTACGCCCTCCATCAAACCGAAACCCTGCTGAAAGCCCTGTGCAAAACCGCCGTATGTGTTCAAAGCCATAACGAATACCTAGTCGAATAATTTGTTTAGTAAGAAAGCGACGCCTAATCCGATTGCTATAGGAGATGCCATTGTGGCTAGCTGTGCCATTGGACCCGCTGATGCTGTTGCCGCTGTTCCCGTGTTCACTGCGGCTAATGCTTCACCGCCTACCGTGGCTGTTTCTGCAAGGGCTCCTGCTTCTGCCGTCAGAGTCCCTGCTTCTACCGTTACAGCTCCGGCTTCGGCTAACGTACCTGCTTCTGCCAGCGCGGCATCAGTCGCTAAACCATCAATACCTAGGGCGGTATTTTCCATAGCGGAAACTGCCGCATCACCCGAAAGTGTTGTCGCGCCTTCTCCTGCTGGCGTATATTTAACGGTTCCTGTCATTGATCTGCTTGCAGTTCCGTATCCGTCTAGCGCCGTATTAATTCCATCAATCCCTGCGTTTGCCGCTTTAGATGCGTCCGCCATTCTGTTAGCACCAACCATTCCACCAATACCTGCGCCTGTGCCCATGGTTGCGTTTTCTTGCTGTTGCTGTGCTGTCTCAAGAGCCAGACGTTGCTGATTCTCTACTGACTCAGCCTTAGTTACAGCGCCCATTCCTCTAAGGGCACCGCCTCTCAGACCTCTACCTACCGCTAACATTGTCATTACACTGATCCTCTTGCTTTTTGCGAGATTGAGCCTAAGTTACCGTTAAGTATTGCCTGCCTTCTATCGGAATCTCTAACTCTTGTATCATTCATACCTCCTACCAGCGCACCTATAGTGGACTGGTTGTTGGGTGTGGATGATGGGGCACTAAGTCCCATGCGAGCCATAGCTCTTTGCTGTTGCCCTCCCACGTTAGCCGAGGCACCTAGCACAGAATTTTCCGTTCTTCGCAAATCCCCAGCCAAAGCCCTTGTGCCTGTAGCTGTGATTTGATTTGCCATATAATCTTCAACAGGAGCGTATCTTGTTTGGTAGTCTTGAGTTTGGGCTCGTATTAGATCGGCATAAAGCTTATCGGCAGGATTCTCTTTTTTCTCTAGGTGGTCGTACCTGTTGACGTTTATGCTAGCGTAAGGATTGTAAGAGCTATTAATTGCGCCATTGCCCACACCGCCTTGATAAAAACTATCACCACCAGAGGAAGCGTCGTAGCCGTTGTAAAAAGCGTCAACATCTGCCGCTGTGCCAGCGTTTAATCCGTCTAGGTACTGTTGATATAGAGGGTCGCCGTATGTGCCAAAGTGTTTTTTGGCTTGAGTATCAAAATTGTTTCTTATCCACTTACTGCCACCGGCTAGTGAGGCTCTTTTTTGACCATATTCAAAAGGAGTTTGTCCGTTTATCTGATAATCGCCAGTATTGTATCCACGAGGCATTAGGAGCCACCTCCTAACCCGTAACTAGCGGTCATACCCACTCCCGTACCAGCTATTTGCTGTATCGAGCTTGACTTTGCAAAGTCGCGTTCTGCTTCTGCGCCAGCTCTGTCAAGACCAGACTGCAATCGATCTATGTTGCCCTGCATCGTGGTTCCCTGAAGACCTTGACCCATAGCAATAACATTACCCAGTCCCTCGAAGCCCGCGTCAGTGTTGTCGATGCCGGCTCCCGCCGATGCCAGACCCATGCCTCTAGCCTGTGCGGCTCTTAAGGCTCCCGACTCTGCTTGATATGCACCCGATGTAGGATCATATCCTCTCTGGAAGGCACCTGAGTTTAGATCAGAAATACCGTCCTCATATATAGAAGAGGTTTGATTCATTGCCCGTGACATTGAATCTGTATATGCATCCTCGCCAAAACGATCAAATTGATCCGCAATAAACTGATTCTCAAGAGGTACAAATGTACTACCGTAGCGCTGAAGATTTACAGCCGCCTGTTCGGCAAGTGCCATTTTGCTCTCTTGTTCGTCTACTCTGTTGTCGCCACCACCACCACACATATTAAACCTCTCGCTTATACCATGTACCGGCTTCTTTGTAGCCCAGCCGTTGTATTAATTTTGGGTATCCGTCACCAGCAATACCATCGGTAACACCGATGCATACCTCAAGGGCTTCGTTGCTTTTTGCCCATGATTCAAATTCTTTAAACATTTTTATTAGGCTTTTACCAACACCCTGTCTTTTGTCGGGGTGAAAGCAAACAACCTGATCCATGGCGATCTTGTTTTCAGAGAAGAAGTATTCAGTAATTAATCCAATAAACATCCCAATGACTTCTCCGTCTTTTTCTGCTACGCGAAAAAAATAAGGAGAGTGGTTGTTAAGCGAAGAAAGAATAATAGATGCACATTTCTTTTCGGACCAACCACAATTTTTGTAGGCGCTGTTTTCTTGGAACCATCGTCCCAGATCATTCAGTTGCTCGAAATCACCCATAACAGGACGGCGAATAACTGCCATAAATCACCATGCATGAAAATAATTTTTAATAAGTCGTATTCAAGATCGGATCTTGAGTGACTAAAAGAACCTCACCAAGCAAGTTGGCAGGCTTCCATGTGATAGGCAATTGAATAACTGCCCAAATATAATATATATAATACTGTAATTAGCCGTAAAGTACTAATTTTTATAGAGTTTTTTGCAATCTATTTTGGAAATTTATCTTTAATTTCTTTGATCATGTTAAAGAAATCTCCATCGGTACCAAGTCTGTTGTTTTTAAGATCATCATATAACGCTTCTAATTGCTTATCTATTGATGGATACTCATAAGTTCTCATGTCCATCCAGCTTGTATTTTCTTCGCATCGTTGGGTTACAAGCAATCTGTCCTCGTCCCAGTAATCAATAAGATTGTCTGTTAACTTTAGTCTTTCTCCGTGCACGTAAGGCACCCATGTATCATCTGGCTTGAGAGTTTGTGGACCCGCTACAACTTTTTGTTTGTCACTATCCCACAGCACGTAATACATTACCTAAGCTCCATAATTAGTCCGTTAACCTCATTCGAAGTGTCATTGTTGATCGACGCGCCGGACTCGGTGCCAAAAGATATATTCCACGACACAAAATGTCGCGTAGGAATTTCTAGACCACCCTGTACAGCCCAAGGTGAGTGCCACATGTTGTGTGCCGGTCTGAATCTTTGCTCTCCCACCTTGTATTTTATGGTTTTTGCCCTGCACCCAAACGTCGCTCTTACAGCGCGATTGGGATATCTAGCGACAACAACATCAACTTCTCCCCAATGCCAATAATACCCAGAGCCAGCACTACCTCTCTGGCTCGGAGTATATGTTGGGTCAAATTCTACTTTTGTGTAGCCAAAACGCTCGAAATACTCAACCTCTTTTATAGTGCCAAGACCAAAATAGTTAGCGGCGCCCTTGTGTGCTTCACCTTCGCCGTCATACCTAGAGGTCAGAATCCAGCCCTTAGCGAGCTCAGCCTCCACATCACCGTCGAGGTAAGCTACCGCCGTACCATCGAAAGTTCTATAATATGGCTCACTATCTCGCTTGCCTTTCGCAATGTCTCTTATTTCAATTTCGCCTGTGTCTTCTGCGTCAACCCGTACCGTTAAGAATAAGCTAACGACATACGCTTCGTTTGAAGCAAATTTCCCCCAGCCTGTAAATGAAAGATGTATTCTGCGTGCTATATCTGGGTTATTAAACCGACCAATCGAGCCCGAATACGCTACACTATTTCCATAGTTATTATTGGTGGGTGATAATGTGTATATACTTTTAGTAGTAGTGTCGCGGTAGCTTGTCATCCTGCTTACCCCGCCCTTAATTGAGGTCGCGTAGAGGTTGTCAATGGTAACGTTGCCGGCGTCAATGGTTCCTGACTCAATACTGTCGGCGCTTATTTTTCCGAGTGAAAGTTTCCCGTTAACCTCTTTGATCGTACTGTTATCAACGTTAATAACACTCGCATCAAGAGTTCCGCCTTCAATCTTACTAGCCGTCAATGTTCCCGTCACGTCTGCAAGGTCAACTATTAGCGAACCAATTTTTGCCTGATCTATGGAACCGTCTTTGATATGAGCGGAATCAATATAGGTTTTACCACCCTGAACAAAAAACGGGCTTATCATAGAGCCGTCGGCAGGGTCAACAAGCGCAAACCTATCTGCCGCGATGGCAAACTCAGAGAAACTGCCTACAGCCAGCCTGCAAGTAATTTTCTTTATCATAAAGAAGTGCGAGGAATGACTAGCACCCTGAGCTTGGTTAAAGTCAGGTGTGATACTAAAATCCGTGCTATCTCTTGGTCTAAGTAAAACGTTGAAAGACTTTACGGTAGTGCCGTTGTGGACGTCTGCTTCTTCCCATAATTTTTCTGAGGGCAGTACCTGATTTGCAACTCCCGCAATGTAATATCTCAGGTTCATGTTCGTACTAGAGGAAAAATGTATTTCAAGCACCGCACGGTTTAGGAAACCCGCTCTCTCCATCGTGGGTGGAATCCTTAAGATAAATTGAGGGTAACTCGAACTATTCCTCCTCACCAAAAGCCCGCCTTGATTCACAGTGTAGGATCCATTTGTATAGCTAGTAAAGTTTGTTGAAACATTTGAGTTATTGAAATCTGGGTCAACCACAAGCTCCTCGCCCAGCCCTGTGTTAGTGGTTGTTGCAAGACCAAATCCAGATACGTGACCGTCGCTATTGACCTTCACTGAATACTGTGCAGATAATCCGCCTTCATCAGTCAGCAGGGATTCGTGAGTTTCGATGGACTGCTCCATCGTTCCTACTGTGGCAGAAAGCGAGGACAGCCTACCATTCTCTTGTGTGGTTGAGTCACCAAATACTTCGAGATTAATTGCTTCAACAAAGCTGGCGGATGCAAATGCTGAATCTCCGTCAGCGGTAAATACCTCTGCGGTTAATTTATCTATTCTTGAGATTTCGGCGGCGTCGTCGAACAGCTCGCTCCTTAACTCTGTCACTGAATCTGCTGATGCAAGCTTGGTCTCACCGTCATCGTCAAATACAGCATTGAAGGTAGAATCTACTCTTGAAACGGCGTTTGGGGAATAGCCACCCGCGCCGTAGACTTCAGTTTCAAAGATCTGTAAGTAGCCGTTCTGCGCGGAAAGCCCAGAGATCGGGTCGTTAACTGCTGTACTCAAAGATTGAATTAAAGAGGCTGAAGCGCCTGATTCATTGCCTTCGCCAAAGACCTCTGTTTGCATTTCAGATAATGCAGATGCAGAAGCCAGCTTAAGGTTGCTGTCGTCGTCATATAATGCGCTATTTAACTCTGTTACGGCAGTCTGCAAAGATTTTACAAGGCTTTCGTTATCCCCGTCATATATAGCGGTAACATTACTAGACAGAGTTGTAAGTGCAGAACCTGACGCAAGGCGAGCATCACCATCATCGGTGAAGACCTCTGAGTTTAAGTTAGTAATACTTGTTTGAATTGCCTGAATAAGGTCAACATCATCAAGGTTGTCGGGGTCGTATATTACCTTTACAGCGGTATCTAAAGTTTCCAGTGCCGACGCGGTAGCTAGCGCAAGCTCATCATCGCTAAATACTACGGCGTTTAAATCCGTTACCTCGCCTTGAAGTGACTTTACAGTACTTGCATTATCCCCATCATATATAGCCTCTACCGTTGACGTAAGCGTGGATAGCGCTGAAGAGCTAGCGAGCCTTCCAACTTTTTCCCCGTCAACCTCAGAAAACACCTCGCTATCTAGCGAAGTAATATCACTTTGAATTGCCGACACAACAGTTTCATCATCATCTTCATTATATATGGAATCAACAACCGCAGATAAGGTGTCTAATGCCGCCGATGTAGCAACAATCGATTCCGTATCACCCACGGCACCATATACGGTGGTATCAAGACTATCAACACGACTTTGCAGTGTTATTATATCACCTTCCGCAGACTCGAAGTCTTGGGTTAACGTTGAAAACGCATCACCTTGTGCAAGTCTAGATACCTGCTCTCCATCCACCTCAGAGAAAACTTCCGTACTAAGGCTGTCTACACTTGACTGGAGTACCCGCACCAAGCTTGTCTCGCTGTCAGCCTTATAAATTGTCTCTACATCAGACTGCAAGCCAGATAAAGCAGAAGCTGTAGCCAGTTGCAGAGTGTCATCATCACCGTAAATGGTAGAGTTTAGAGAGGTTATGTCGCTTTGGGCGGTAGTGATATCACCACCCTGTGAGGTTACTGTTGAGCTAAGAGTGTTTAAGGCGCTTGCTGTTGCCAAAAGACTGTCGCCGTTTTCAGCAAAAACTTCAGCGTTCAGGTCTGTAACACTAGACTGTAAAACCTTAACCAAAGACGTATCGTCCTCGGCGTCGTATATTACCGTCACGCTACTTGTAAGTGTGTCTAAGGCGCTAGTAGTGGCTAACTTAACTGTGTCATCGTCATTGAATACAGCGCCGTCTAGAGCTGTTATGGAGGATGCGTGTGACGTGACCGTACCGTTTATACCGGTAACTGTTGAGTCAAGGGTGCTAAGAGCACTAGCGCTTGCCACCTTTACCGTCCCGTCCGCGTTGAAGACCTCTGCATTTAGATTTGTTATGGAAGATTCGTTGGCGGCGATCCGAGGATCTAGCAAACTCTCCCACGTTTCTGTTCCGTCTCCATTTGCGTCAATCCTAACGTATGGTTCCATGTTATTAGCAGAATCATACCAACGGCTGTAAGTGCTTATCGTGCCTGTAGGTTCCGAATCCTGCACGAACACCGCCGTGGTTCCAGAGGTCAGATCGCCAACACTTGTTTGCAAGTTGCTAATAGCAGTGTTTGCGGATGATAAATTAGTTTCGACAGTCGAGGCAGTTGATGCCGCATTTGTTGCAACTGTTTCTGTAGTACCAATGCGCGTTAGGAGATCATCGTTATCGTATGTATCTACGAATCCTGTATAGGTTTCAACTCTTTCAAGAAGGTCTTCAAGACCGTCAATTTTGCCAAGGGGAGTTCTTAAGCTTTGCGCCAATTCTGAATCAGTTATTGACTCAGATAGCTCTGCAATTATGCTGGCATTATTAGTTAGCGTGGTTGCAGAAACCCCAACACTTGTATTGAAAGGTCCTGTATCTCCAATGACGTTAACAGCTCTAACCCAGTAGTAAAATGTTGCATTCTCACCTACAGGGTCGCTAAATATTTTTGTATACCCAGAAAGCTCTGCAAGCATAGTTGCTTGAGCAATGTTATCGGCATCATTTCTAAAAACCTGAACGGCTGAATGCCCGCTATATTGAACTAAATCCCACGACAAAAGAATATTTTCAAAACCAGCAGTGGCTACCAGATTTGTGGGCGTAGGAATTAAATCTAACTTTAAAACGCTATCATTGTTTAGCGGCTCTATCTCGCCCTCGCCTGCTAGGCTTACATATTTGGCGAACCCCATCTCCACAAGATTCTTTGCGGTTACGGCTTTGGATCCTGCTCCTTTGACTCCGCCTAAAACTTCAAGACCTTCCTTAAGTTGTTGTAGGAATATCTTATCAGCTCCAGAAAACCCTTGGGGTACCGGAGGTATTCCGCCTTTTAAATTAGCCACCAATTTCCTCCGCAGATTCGTAAACACATATTTCGTTTATTGCGACGTTTGCCTCAACCTGTATTTCAAACTCGTTATCCTTGTAGCCAGATGGAAGTCTAAATACAGAGGAATCCTGCACGGTACAAGTAAATACTGCACTCGCACTGCCTCCGGCATAAAGCTTAAATACCACGCCATCTCCGTAATCATCACAGTCAACCTTTGCTACGGCGGGGTTAATCGGGCGCGGAATGTAGAACTTTTTAGTTTTCCACGTATAGTTAAGATTGCTACCCGAGGCAAACGTATGAAGACTGCCGTTAACCACTAGATATAAAACATCGTTCACTAGGTCAGAGAACCCAGCGGTTGCATGAAAATCTAAATCAATGTAACTGTTCGCGCCGCCCCTCGGGTCAAAGACAAAGCCTCGGCTTAATGTGCCGGTAGAATAAAAACCAACATAATAGCCTTCCCATGCGTATGCTGTAATTGATTCCGGAGATAGGTCTTGCCACTGATCGCGTGTAAATATACCGCTTGTTGCTAAATTAACACCCGTTTCGGTCGCTATGACTAAACCGTCTGGGCTGGCATATATAACCGCATCACCCATATCAACAACTGACCGCTTGCTTACACAGGATAAAGTCGAATCAATTTCCGTCATGCTCATGAAGGATGGGTCTGAGCCAGTTATTAGTGCGGGCTTACCCTTCGTAAGCACAAGTAACCCGTTCTGTAGCGGGGCAAGAGATACAATATCGGTCTTCACGGTAAGTCGGTATTCCTCAGGATATGCATGAGGCTGAAAAGGCTCTGAAAACAATATCGTCTTTCCGGAAAATCCAGCAAAAACCCCGTTCGGTAGTGCTTTTAAGCCCCGCATTGGACCATTCGTGTGCTCGGAGGAGATCTCATCAGGCGGAGCAGAAAAACCTGAGGTTGGTATCACCTCTCCAAGATTTTCATTTGCTACCTGATCTTCGTAACTAGCCGCGTTCAGACCCACATCAGCAACAAAGCGATAGTCGCCGTTAGCATCTGTTCTATAAATTCGTTTAGATGCAATGTTATGGTTGTCTGCGTCATGATTCCCAAAATTGACCGTTGCCGTTTGATCGCTAAAAAGCGTTAATACATTGTCAACCTGAGGAACGCTTGGCTCACCCTCTTCACCATATGCTGAAACATAAGTATAAATATATGACCTGCTGGTTGGAGTCTCCTCTTCAGTTTTCCCGCTCGTGACAGGAGAAATCCCCGTAACACCAAGGTTAGATGGAGTAGGCATTCCTAACCTATAATAAGTAGCGTTACCCGCGATGCTAGCCGTGGTCATTCTTGGATAGTTGCCTGAGTTAGTGTCTATGTAATCAGTTACATATATTCTCTCATGCGGGTCTTCAGCTATTGGTGACCTGACGTAGTCGGCGGCACTATTTTTTGCGACCCACAGTGAGTCACTATATTTAAAAATTGTTTTTGTTTGGTTGCTTATAGTTCCCTCTACGGTGGCTGTGCCTGTCGCGGTGGCACTATTTCCTTTCCACGGGTCAAGGCGACCGCTATCAAGCCTTACGTTAGTAGCCTTTTGAGCCATATTGGGCGGAAGAGCTCGCGCATATACTTTGGGGGCTTTACCGCCAAACTGATTTAGAGTAAATCCCGTCATTATTTATTCCTCAACTTCATTATCTTGTCTGCGCCCTTAATACCGAAGCTAGAACTGACGGCAATAAATAATAAGTATTGATACCATTCTGGTAATTGATTAAGGGCATTAAAACCCTCTTTAACTCTTGTAATGATAGTAGGGTCATCTACGCCAACTGCGTACCCTATAAACAAAAGGGGCAGGCTAAGCACACCACTAAAAAATTCATCCTTGAGTGAATTATTTGAAGCCTCAGCCATCTTGGTTTCCCAATCAGCATCGTTCTCAATCATTGTCATTTTAGCTTTGTGTTTAGCCTCTTTCTCTTCAGCCTTGTTCTTTAGATATCCGCCTGCTAAATTAGAAATCGGTCCAATTAAACTTTGCCACATAAATCACCTCAAAGGGTTTGCACTTAACTCGTCAAGTCCATCCCATATGTCATTGATTTCTCGAGTAAGTACTTGATATTTATCAGAAAAGCTAGAAAGACTGTCAGCGATAACTTCGCTTTTAGTAACAGTCGCTTTCATACCTTCTATTTGTTTTTCTAAATCAGTAACCTGCGCCTTTATCAACAGTAAGCTAGCCTGCTGTTCTTTTATTACTAGTAAATTTGTACCCAGCTCGGCAAGTTTTCCTTGTAGCTGTGAAACAGAATTAGCTGTTAACTCCTGTTCGATCAGTATTATTTTTTCTTCTAGTGGAACTATGTCTGGAACCGATACCGCTTCTACCGCTTCGAGTCTCGAGTAAAGACTACTTGCCATCCAGACGCCTCCACCAAGAGAGGTCGCCAAACTGAACAGAATTGCGATGTATACCCCTTTAAATGAGGTTCCGCCAATGTTTAGCTCTGCTTCAGCAAGGCTCATTCGCAACCACCGGTCATGTAGCAGTCAAATCCTCCACCTAAAGGGGAGGTTAAATAGAACTCGGATTGAGATCCTGCAATAAGTATCTCTGCTTCAGTTGCGTAAACGTTTAGCCCTATACCGTCAGTTCCATTAAGCATGACCGCTGATAGGTTTCTTGTTGTGTTGTAACCCATTTGCACCCACTGTCTATTTGCGTCGTAAAGAATTGAGGTCTGCTCTGCGGTTGTATTGGCTGACTCTACACCCTGTTCAAAGAACGCAACTGCTTCGGGTGATGCCGCTACGCTCATATAGGCTACTGCCGAATTTGCATGGGTCTCTATGTCTGTCAGAGATTCATTGAAATCCTGTACAGACTCATGCGAAACCATCAACATCTCTTGATTGTTTTCAACGAAAGACTGAACTTCTGCTTGTTCTTGAGGGGTGTTAGCTTCTCCCGCCAAATTATTAATCTCTGCCACCTGTATAATTTCAACCGTTGCGGATGTAAAAACATTTACCGCATCATTCATGAGAGACAGCTCTTGAGCCGCCTTGGCTTCCAGAACGTCAGTCACTGAGCCATAGGGTTGATACTCCTGAATGTCCATTAACGCGGTGTTATATGCTTCTATTTGAGCGGATGTAATATGAGCTGTTTCAGCTAGGGAGCCGTCGCTCATTCCCTGACCGTATTGAGAGTACTCTGTAGCGGCACCGACTAGCTTTATTCCCGTATCAATCTGGTTAACAATATCCTGAGATGCATTAATCAGGTTGTCGAGCTGATTTGCTTGAGCGAAACTTGTCGCTAATAGAGCGACTATCATCACCTTCTTCATCATCTTCTTCTCCTATTTTTAATATATTGTTAAACCAAATTTGCTTTTCCGTATACTCGGGAATTAAAGACTCGCTTTTCCCTTTTGAATCTTTCTTGTACTTAATATTTCCGTAGTAAGGAATGTGTAGCTCTGGGTTTAGCTTCATTAATAAGTAGTTCTTTTTACCTGCAACTAGCCTGCCGTTTGAAATTATTGGACAAGGGGTACCTGATTTAAAAAGCGCCATCCAGTTTCTTTCACTGTCGCAAATTCTGCTTACGGCGCTTACCTTCATCCCCAAATCACTTAACAGCCTAGCGTCTCTTCGCCGGTTGCAGTCTTCATCAACCTCGTAGTGACCACCTGAAATTGCCACAACAACCGTTGATATAGAGCTACCCGTTCCGCGTAAACAAGTTTCAATTCCGTTTGACATGTATGATGGTGTGATAGCACTTCCTACCGGAATTTGGCTTGAAGATCCTGCCCCTGTGTAATTGTTTGTAACTGAGTCATTTTTATTGTTTGAGTCAACGGTCGAGTTAACCGTACTACTATTCAGGCTACCCTCTTGGTCGTTTGATATTTCAGCGACCGAAAATGCTGAAAAAAAGGCTAAAATCAGTATATAAAAAGCTTTCATACTTTCTCTTAATTAGCCTCTCTGTTTGCAGGAACCATACATTCTTTGGACATGTGATATTCCTTACATTGCGGCTATAATGAACGCCAAAAGTTGCTCGTACCTGACCCCTAGCCTAGTTTTCTCAACGGCTATATCGCGCAATTCTTCGGGTAAATCGTCTAGCCTAGGATAGGCTGTACCACCTTCCTCAGTTTCATACCAAGTGTCTTCCATGAACATTGCATAGCGATGTGCATCCAGTCCCTCTGCGGAAAATGCGTCTTCAAGGTCTTGAGCTATAATGCCAAAATGTATACGAGCACCCTCACCCTTCTCTTCAATAGCCTCAATTCTTCGGTACTTTCTAAGTAAAGGCTTACACCTAGTCGCCACTCTAAGTTCCGCCTCGGTCAGCTCTTCAATATCTCTTTTTTCGTTTACATCAGAAGATGTTGTTGTGCCGCTGGCAAAGTAACCTAACTTCCACCTTGCCCAGCTTTGCCCAAAATAGACTACATTGTTTTGAGTTGCGCCAGTTCCGGCGTGTGTAGGGGCGAGATATGCTCCGTTCCAAAAATCAGTGAATGATACGCCAGCCCTATCCTGCCCAATAACTATTTTTGACGGTCCGTAAGGATTACCGTAAGTCCCTATGTTGGCGGCTTCTGACGTTCCGGTTGCAGACGTCTTAGCCACAAAGGTAATAACTTTGTCATAGACAAACCCACCACTAGCATCTGATACAAGATCTACTTGTTTCAAAAACTCAGTACTTTCTCTAAACTCGGCGGGGGCATTGAGGTGAATTTGTTTTGCTGTGGTTGAAGACGCTGGACCAATATTTATTGTCGTATAGCCGCCATTATCAGCGCCTGTTCCAATGTTAACGGTTTTGGTAGTGAAGCCACCGATGCTTCCTGTACAAATATTAACCACTGAGTTTGACGTAGAGTTGCACAGGGTGGCATCACCGCTCACTGTAAGGTCGTTATAAAATTTAGCGTCACCGGCGGTATCAATGTCAAAGCTTGATGAACCGTTGGTTTTAAACTTAAACCCCTTGCCAGATGTTTTGTCAAAGTTTAAAAAATTACTGCTAGTGTCAATAGAATAAATTGTACTGTTGGCATTATCTGTAAAAAGAATCTCATGATCGTCGGCTACAGACGTATCTTTTAGTGTTAACTTGGGCGTACTTGTTGCAATCGTTACATCACCAGTTAGCTGACCGCCAGTTTTTGGATACTTGACGTTTATTATGGACAGCATATTGGTGTAGAAACTTGCATCATTATTAAGAGCGTCATTAAGCTTTTTTAGGGTATCAAGGACGAAGTTTGAGTTACTTCCAATTAAGCCAGCTATCTCAGTATCAACATATGATTCTGAAGCCAAGCCGGTGGTGCCAAAACTTACAGACCCCTGATCATCTATGCTAAAAGCATTGTTAGTCCCATTGACTAAAAACTTAATACCACCAGATGACTTAATTTCTAAATCATCAGTGACGGTATTGTTGTCGTTGTAGGTTATGGACGCTGTCTCTGTAGCGTCTTGTAAAAACTTAATTGCCGGACTGGCATCTGCATCCTCACCGCGTACAACCACCTCTGAAGCTTGCATCTTTCCACTTAAAACCGCATCGCCTGTGAGGGCTAGCTGTGTGTCCTCTATGCTTACCTCCCAGAAAGTCTCATACCCGTCAAAGGTGGCGGCAGGGGTTGTTGTGGTAGGGGTTGTGACCAAGCTACTTGCCGCAAATGCTCCGGTGCTATTAACGCTTCGAGAACCAACAAAATAGTAGTCAGGATGATTGCCGCCAACAGAAATACAAGTTGCATAAACATCAGAGTCAGCAATGTCATTATATACTTGTAATAAAACGCTACCGTAATCATCGCCAGTTAATCCGCCTTGGATTCCAGTATCTTGTAATATACGTACTTTTGTAAGGACTGCACTGCCTGCTTGATTTACACCCAGTACGTACCCGCTTTTATGTTCAGCCTTCCTGCTTAGCCCAACTTTAAGATGGGTGTTATTTGCACCGTTTCGTGCGGTAATGACGTACTCTAGGTTATATTTTTGGCTCGGACCGTAGAGTTCTGCAACTGTGACCCAGCCAGCGGCTAGATCTTCCGCTGATTTGTAGGGTGTATTTGCAATAACCCTTTTTTCAGACTCCTCAGCTATACCCGCCAAGCCGGCAGATGTTACTCGTAACTCAATTCGATCTCCGACAAAGATGTTATTAGAGGAGGTGTCATCCTGCCCGCGCTCAACAGTGAAAGAACCGGCTGAGCTGTCTTTGGTAATACCTGTGACTTTAAGTATTTCCCCAACTGTGCCGTACTGGCTTAACACGGTCGCATAGAAAAACTCCCCACTCTCTAAAGCAGGAAAGTCTTGATTATTACCTGTGCTTACGGTAGTTGCTGAGCTATTAATCTGAACCGTAACAACCGTAGACGCATTGTTAGCAAACTTTATGCCCATATTAGGCTCCTGTTAGCTAGCTTCGACTGTCCAAGTAATATTTAGCGTATCGCCCGTACCCTTATTTATAGCGTTAAACTTTGTTCTACAAAGCATTACACCACCAGAATTAGAGTTAAATATGCCTGCCTCTGTAATTGGGTAAGGAGCATCTGGCTGATTGGAGCCAAATGAGGCAGAATAAACAACTTCGTTACTGTCGGCACTGACTGTAGTGCTTGAGAGCGACTGCCTGTTTCTTTCTGTGTATAGTGCTGTATCGGTAGGGTCAGGTCCTTGAGTGCTGGTGCCGATTGCCATGTCGCTCATCAGTGCCGGAAGGTCGGCATTTGCTTTTCCCATACGTTGAGCTACCCATTCTTTACCATCACCGGTAACTACGTTGGTAATATCTCTAGAATCTTTAAGCTCGCCGTCTGGTCCTTTAAGCTCAATTGTTAAGCAACCTTTCATTGCAAGATCATCGTTGATCATGACTGGTCTCCAAATTAACCATTTAAAATAAACTCGTTGAGCATGCTGTGGTTGACCTGAGACGATGAAGAAACGAGATCGAAAACAGTATGGTCTGTGAGTGTTTGGCTGTCTGAGAATGCAGTCACTGTAGACATCACTGCCGCATCTGATAAATCAAGTAAATCAGAGGGTGTGGTTTCCACTTCAAAGAGTGGGGAATCAATACCAATTATAGAGTCTGTTGCAACCTTTGACAATTCTTTTATTAGGTCTTGGTCAGACATATCCAATTGATTTGTAACGATTTTATTTGTATTTAGTGCTATCTCATCCTCAAGGTCAAGCGCATTGAAGACTCTGGGAGAAACGCTAAAATTAACAGACTGATCAAATTCAAATGAATGCGAGAAAACCTTGCCTGTAAGAATCTCAAAACCGCTGTCAGCTAAGGTGTATGAGTCAAACTTTACGGTAGATATGTCAATAGTTGGTATGCTGGCAAACGAATAAGAGTCCTCTACACCCTTGGTTGCCGCAAATGACAGCGAGTCCTGTATGCTGGTGATGTTTTGTTTATTAACATCAACTGAGTCTGCGTTAACTGTGTCGTCAAATCCAAACGCATCAAATAGCACGGTGCTAACGTCAAACAAAGGCGTGTCATTAAAATCAAACTCATCGTCAGGATATCCCGTAACAGTTGTTGTTAAGCCGTCATCCACAAAAGTAAATGCATATGGATCTCTTACAAATACAAAGCTCTCATCGAAATCAAACTCATCATTACTAATTTTTCCTGCTACAAACGACTGTTCATCTACGAATGAGTACGAGTCTTCTTCCGCCTTCCCAACAACAAAGTTCTCTGAGTCAGTAAAGTCAAAGTCATCTTCTGCGACCTTGACTGTAGAAAAAGCATGACTTTCAATAACGTCAAACTCATCCTCGCTTTGCTTTGTGGCAGAGAAGATTAGGGAATCGTCAAATAGGTACAGTGTGCTAACATAATTTGGCAGGTGCTCAAGTATAGTTGAGTCTGACAAGTTAAGTGGACTACTCCTTAACGCCCTAACATCCAGTGTCTCACGGTCAGTGCAATCAAATGAATCTGATCTAACATCATCAAGTGAGAACGTATGGTCATCAGAAAAAGATACAGGGGTTGTTATATTTTTCCCCGCGCTAAAAACTATGTCCTGCGAAAAGCTAAATGCATCAGTAAAGGTAAAAATTGTTTTATTAGCGTTTACCTTAATACCTGACAGGAATATGTTCTGCCAATTAGCCTGTGCAAACGGCGCTACAGTTAAGGCGCTAGCTGTAAGCTGTACAGTGCTTGCCTGCAAAGCTATAAAGGAATTTTTTACCGTAGAATAAGTTTTTACGAGACGAGCTCGTGCCGCCAGCTTCGCGTGGACTATGCCAGCGTATAGCGCCTTATAGTTTGTTGTGGCGCGGATAGCCATCTACAGCTAACCGAATTGAGCACGGACTTTGAATTTAAGTAAATCAACTACAGTCTGAGTCCTGCCATCAGCATTTGTGAACTCAATTTCACCCTCAAACAAACCCGCTTCGCTCAGTGTGTTTTCGCCAAATAAAAACGTGACATCACCTGAGGAGCCGTTAGTAATAGTGCCTAATAGAGTTTCTTTAATAGTTGTTTCGCCAAGCTTTCTCAGTCTCATTCGGACAGAACCTGACGCAATATTTATGGGTGAGAACGAGGTAGGATCGTCTGGGTCAAGCGACCTTCCTGAGGCGGCTGAATTGCTATCTTTTAGAGACACTTGTATCTCTGGTAGCCGATCGCCCTGTACCAAGTCTATAGTAGTTAGATATGCCATTAGATAAATGCCCTCGATCTGCACGTTAGAGATCCGCCACTAAACCCGTATTTAACTTGACGCACAGTAACTCCGACCTCTCGGTCGAATAGCTGTTTGTTTGAGCCAGCAAGATTTGCATTACCCCAAGGTTGGTTCATCATTTGCAGTCTATACAAAGCTCCGTGAACTAATATCTCGCGGTATTCCTTACCTACGGTATCAGGGATGCTTGTACTGGTTGAAGACGGCTTGACGCTAAATACAACCTTAAGTGAATAATCTCTGTTGGGTATTTTTGCTAAATAGAAATCAGTGTTATCACGTTGTGCGTAATATTGTGGTGTCCCCTGCTCTGTTTCGTTTCCCAAAATGCTTAACAGTTTTGTATAAGAAACAGGCTTTAAGGGAGCAGTGTCATTATAAATATCAATAATATGGTTCAGTTCTGTACCGGTAGGAAGGCTAAGGGCATATTCATTTACACCCTTAACCACCGTGACCGCTTCAGGCTCAGGCATATAAACATCTGTTCGCTTACAGAAATCTATACAAGAGTCTCTTACCGCTCTCTCGATTAGATGGTCAGGACATCCCTGAACCTCTGGTCTTATATATGCGCTTAAGTCACTGAACTTCATTGCTTATACCCCTGTAGTTGGAATCGGGGTTGTTGCTGAATCAGCTTGAGTTTTTATACCAAGTGCATTTGAGAAACCCTGATAATGCATCATGGAACGCTGTGAATTGCCGGCATACTCTGAATCTTTTTGATAAGCTCGGTATAGGATGTAATCCAGCAGACAGTTCGCGTAGATATCATCCAAAGTTATTGTCGATGTGTCTGAGTCAAAGTTGCTCACTGCTTGATCAGAAGGCGCAGAACTGTAAACAATCTCTAAATCTAGATCAGTCGTGCCTTTTGGATACACGTAAAAATTCTTAGGGTCGGCGGGATCATAAATGAAATGCTCAATACCATCAGAACCAGCTACTGTCTCGTGCCAGTTGGGTAGTGTTTCATCTAGAATCTGACGGTCAACCTGCGTGACTGCCTTACCGGATACGTTACGAACAACATCAATTAATCGCAAGCCAGTTGAGGGCAAAGACTGCTTGCTACCTGCTACCAGCGTGATGCTTTGATTGTTCATGTTTGCATCAGGTCGATGCAGTACCACTTCTTTTTGAGCGTCATTAAAAAACTTTAATAGCTCATCGTTAGGAAAACGAACATTTGTATTATCTTGAAGGATAATCGATGCCCGATCCAAAATATCTACCACTTTTACCGTTGCCATATTTTAGTCCTCCCTCCACTCGATCACTTCAAGATTAGGGTTATTTTTGTAAGCTTCTTGGTACCTGAACACTAATCCAGTACGCTTGTTCTTAACCATAAATGGAGATTTCTCAGGCTTCTCCTCTACAGGGTTTGCCTGTCTCTGCTCTATAAGTTCTCGCTGTTCCATCATTGATGCTAAGGAAAGCCGTCTGTCTAGACGTATATCAAACTTATCTAACGTTTCTTGGTAAAGATCATCTTTCTTTGTCTTTGTGCTCATGCTACCGCCAATTAAAGAAGGAGGGGCTTTCACCCCCCCCTTTTTTTTATGCTGTTGTCCAGTTACCAGTAACTAAGCAATCAGGGTTGATTACTTTGTAGCCGTACACTTTCAAACCGCGAACCGCGTCGCCAAATGTGTCAGTTAAACGAACAGTTTCAGTGTTAGTGAACTGGCTCGCAAACGTGATACCTTTTGAGTGACCCGCAAGAACCTGAGTTCTCATGTCTGTAACAGTATCAGTTGAGGTAGTATCAACATCCACCTGACCAAGCATGTTTGATTGATAAATTGTGAAACGATCAATCGTGCCTACTTGTCCGTTACGTAGAACGGAAGTGGAATCACCCATCATTTGGGCTTGACGAAGTTCAGACTGCTTGAGCAACGAAACATATGCAGGAGGAAGAACTAAGAAACGACCTTCTTCTGGAATGTTCTTCTCGTCAAGAGCAGTAGACATTGCAAGAATGTTGTCAAGGATGTTGTCTTTAGCCAAGTCAGCTACAGCTTGAGTAGTACCAGCGTCAGCGCCAACAGCGCCTAGAACGTCAGTTTCAATCGCAATACGCATTTGCTCTGCCGCGTCTGATGACGCTTCTTCTAACATGTTGATGTCAGCCTGAGCCGCAAGTACATCGTCAACCTTAAAGCTGTAGTATTTAGCTTTGTCGATATTTAGATTTACTGTAGACGTTTCAAGGTTCTGATTAGCAACAGTGCCAGCGTAATCGTTGATTGTTACTGTTGGTACTGTACGTACTGTTACCTTGTCGCCCTGACCAGAAATTTCACCTTCATAATCAGTGTTAGAGATAGCAGGAAGTACACTGCTTGCATAAAATTTAGCCTGAAGAAGTTTTGAAAAAACCTCAGGTACAAAGCTTGCCTGAGTGGATGTGACCGGAGAGGCGGCAGTGCCTGCACCGGTTTGTGTATAAAAAGAAAAAGCCATTGTAAATTACCTCACAAGAGTAAAAAATTAATTTAGCGGCGAATCGATCCAGTGTTCATAGCTTGTAAGATTTCGTCTTTATGCTTTTCGAATAATTCGTTTGGCATTCTGACAATATCGTCCACTGTCCACTGCTTCTTTTCACCTTTTAAGTTGGACTTTCGAGCTTTAGGCATCTTGGGTTCTGCAACCTTTTTAGCCTTCTCTAGAGTCCGCTCTTGCGGCGTTGGAGCCTTCATGCCCATGTCACTTTTAAACTGGTACAAAACAGTATTAACGTCATTGGATGATCCTGCTTGAATCCATTGTTTCGTCTGTGCATCCGATTCCTCTAGCCAGTTCATCCAGTCTGCTGTCTCTATAAGTTGATCAACGTCAGGGTGCTCTGCTCTGATTCTATCGAAATGCGCTTCCGCTACTTTAGCTTCTTGCTCATCCCGCTTAGCCTGTTCTGCCTTGCTTAATTGCTCTTTGGTACTTGAAACCTCTTGTCTCGTTCTCTCGAGTTCATCAAGTAATGGACCTGCCAGATCGGGATAGTCCTCTCTGATTTGGTTCAACTTACTCGTGTCTCTTTCAGATTCCGAAACTTGACTCTTCAGCCCCGCAATTGTCTGCATCATCTGCTCGTTATTTTTTCGCAGTTCTGCCGCTTCTTGCGTTGCTCTAGTCATTCTCGCCTGAGCCCCTTTCATCGCTTTCTCAGCTTTTTCTAAAGCTGATCTCAGTCCGGATTCTTCGCCGCCTTCGTCCTGAACTGGTTCCTCTTCCGCTTGAGTTTCAACCGTATCCGTAGGATCGGGGGTATCTACTAGCACTTCTTCTTGCTCTTCCGAGGTATCCTCAACAGGTTGATCATCCTGCGGGGTCTCTTTTGGAGCCTGAGTCAATTGCTCGTACAACTCTTTAGCTTCTGCTTCTAGTCGCTCTGGGTCATTTCTTTTAGCCATTATTTATTCCCTTCGGGTCTGCTCTGTACAGGTATCCGTTAGTCAATGGAGGTTGTTCGTTTCCGAGTCCTCAGTTGGTCTAATAGTGCTTTCGCACTGGTTTGAAGTTCAAGCATAAAGCGAAGCTCACTGAGTCGCCCTTGCTCAAACCTGAAATTTTTTTCGTCAGCTTGTTCCAGCTTTAGTTGTGCGTCGTTAAAACGGCATTGGAGGAGGTCTGTTACCCGCTTCCATTCCTCCCCCGCCGATAGGCGAAGGACTGCCTGCGCTTGCTCCTTGGAGCATTTGAGCTTGGATTGCTTGCTGTTGTTCAAGAGCTAGTTGCTCCTCTGACTTAACAATTTCGTCAGGATCAATATCCATACTCTTAGCTATATCGCGAAGAAGATGATTACGATCCACCAGTCCAGAATCCATGGGGTTTGAAACCAGCGACAGGAATTGCAACAAACGCTGGCTTTGTACTTCTTTTTGAACAAGAGCTGTACTTCCTCTTGCAACAATCTTTAGGTCACCTTTAACGCTTTCATTAGAATTAAATTCCATATTCCAGTGATAAAGTGCCTTGATCATTGGCTCCATTAAGAAATCATCAACATTTTTAATGGTAGACTTAAGGGCAACGTTAGCCGCGCCCATTAACATAGACATGCCGGTGGCTGTCTTGTTAAGACTTTTTGACTGTTCGCCGTGCGTGTAGCTTGGAAGGCTAGTTGTTTCATCGGCAAAACGTCTGAATATTTCTACAATCTGATTAAGACCGTTAGCATTTGCTACTGGTTGATACCATCTAACAGCAGGCATACTGCCATCACCACCCTCGCGGAGGAATACACGCCAAGGATGAATGTCTGTAGGGTCTTCACCTGCCGCTAACAGATCAGTATTTACCTCAACCATCGGACCCGATGACAGTGCTAAATTGTCTAACCAGATTCTTGTTGCGGCATTCATGGTGCCTTGGGAATCTCTCATCATTCTAGGTACGCCGGTACCCCAGAATTGATGCGGTGTTCTTTCGTAAGGGAAGACAAAGTACGGCATCTTGTAACCCGATACAGGGTTTAGCATTAGCTTTATTACTTTGCCGTCACACATCCAAACACATGCACTATAATCGTCCGAAAGGTCTGAACCTTCTGGCAATTCAATGTCATGCTCTTCAAGCTCATGTCCGTCAACAGTTCCCCAGTACTCTAAAACTTCAAACCGATTAGACTCTGAGTGATCGTTTATTCCAGCAATTCTTCTTCTTGTTCTTTCATGCTCTTCCTCAACGTGATTACCAGTCCTGTTGATCTTGAGTAGATACTTGATCATCGCGGAGTCAAATTGAGGACGGTCAGATAGCTCTCTAAACTGACGTCGTGTTAATACATGCCGGCGGAATAAGCCATCGCAATCCTCTAGCGAGGTGCAGTACGGGTCTGGGTACAGATCAAATATAGAAACGCTTTCAACTTCTGGCGTTGCCTTCTCAATCTGAGAAAGGACGTGTGCCATTTCACCGGTTTCTGGATCCTGTACCTTTTGATATGACTGGCTTGTATCAATCTTAACAGTTCCTGCCTTGACGGCACCCGAGCCAAAGATACAGCTTTCAAGAATAGATTCTTTGAGTTTCATTTCGGCATTGTTTTCTATTAGCTGATCCATGATCGAAGTCGTCATTTTCTCAGCCGCTTCATTAGCCGCTTTCTGTTCTATTTCCTTAAACTCTTCTTCTAGCTCAGAAATGCGAGCCAAGACAAGATCTTGATTCATGTTGGGATCCATCATTTGGGAAGCCATCATGATTTGTTCGGTAGCCTGTTCTCTTAGCTTGACCGCTTGTACAGGGTCTAGGTCTGCTACGGGAGTGGGCTCACAGGCGAAAAATATATCGCCGTGCTGGAATAATAGGTCGATAATACGCGAATATGCCGCCATAACCTTGGTTCTTGTCAAGCCGACAAAAACCTTTGAGCGAGCACCGGATTCGTTTAGACGTGCAAGTACATCGGGCTCATACAAGCCGTTGTATTGACGGAGATCTTTAAGCCACTCGTTTTCAGTTTCTTTTCGAGCGTCTTTGTATTCCTGATATATATGAGCTAGTCGTGTGCCAAGACTTTGAACCGAATGATCTTGCGTGCCATCGGATTCTTCTTCAGCTACAAATAGCTCTTCTTCATACTCTTCTATCATTAGTACCCTGCTACGGAGTCAAGAGTTGTAAAGCGTCGTTGTATCGTTCTACGCCGAGGTTTCGGCATTGAGGCAAGTCCGTGCAGGGCAATGGCAAATGCCATCACACGATCATCATAACATCCTTGCTGAGAATTAAAAACCCCTTTTTCATCAATAACATACGTTCTTAATTCGTTAACTAACTCGATGTCAGCGACACCGGATTCGTTCTGTCTAATGAGGCTGGCAAGGTTGTCTACAATTAGAGGTTTTGTTTTTGACGTGGTCAGGAAACCACCCCTCTTTGTCATCTTATCTGAGTAGGCGCCATCAACAGAATGCTCAACAAACATATTGGGATACCTTAACTCCATTAATCTTCTTAACGTAGTTAGACCGTGGTTGTTTCTTTCTACCACAACATGGGCATCGTTATATCGCTTACCTATCTGGGATACTACATTTCCCCAATCCCATGGATCTATATGACCATGCCAGCAAGCTACTTGACGACCTTGGGAGTCAAGAACTTGGGCGCAAGAATAATCGCCGTAAGATAGACCCTCAGCAACATCGACCCCAATAACATAGGTATCATCTTTTGAGGGGGAGTGCCATTCTTTGTAAGGACCATAAGATCTTTCCTCGATATTGCCTCCAAGTATGTCCCCTTGAAAGTCTGGCGTATAACAATCGTCTTCACACACCGAGAGGTGCTTGTCTTCTACGAAACATCGACCGGATGTAAGGAACGCTTCCAGTGGGGTGCTAGGATATTCTTGTTTAAATAGATCTGTGCCGCCAAGTTCATCAAGCTTGCTTCGTCTAAATGCCAGCTGGGCATCGTCCAAACCAAATCTTTTCGCTAGAGCATACTCTTCCGGCGTAGCCTCAAAATATGGGCTGGGTTTTTTTCTGTAGTCGGGCATCCAAAACCAAGGAATAAAACAAGTCACCCACTCAGATTCACCGCGCAAGCTTTTCATCACAGAGTCATAGAACCATCCGCCCGCGCCGTTGGCTGTACTCTCTAGGATTACTTCAGATTTTTTTCCGCCCACCGTCTGGAGGAGACCGGCGGTGATATCAGATCCCTGAGGGTAAAAGGCAACTTCCGAGCCATGGACGAAGCGGTTTGTTTGTCCTCGACCAGTCTGCGTAGACCGCGCAGTCCCAACTCGGTATCTACTATTAAGCTCGTCGAAAACGAGAGTAGAAGCACTAGAAGAAGACAGAGGCGGCTTAAAGGCAGGATGAGGTATGTTGTCATAGAAGTAACGCACCATATTGAAAATGGCGTTCGTAGATTCTGCCAGATGGGACAGTACGAATGCATTGGCGTTTCGATTTTGCGTTACCTTCCAAAAGTTTCTGCCCTGAGAATAAGTGGAAATACCTGTTTGTCGTGCCTTAAGCACTAAAGCACGGACGTTATCTTGTTCTTTTAATTGCTTTTCTAGCATGTTGTGCAGATGCAACTGGGCACTGTTTAAAACAAAGGGGGTGGACTCACCTTCTTTATTAACTATCTTAAGGACATTCTTTGCATAGAGGGGAAAGTTACCCTTAAATTTTGCGGCTACTTTTTCGATATCATTCATAATGATTCACTATTGCTCGGCACCACCATGTAAGTTCATGATCAGGTAGGTCCATTCGCATCATATTGACTCGGGAACAAATGAGGCGGACATTACCTAGCTCATAACCCTTGTCACAATTTATTCTGTCGGGAGAAGCCGACAAATCGGTTTTCTTGGTGGTCGCATACATAGGCATTCCGGTGACCGCACACATACCTTTCTGATCTCTATAGAGCTGTTTAAGCTCTTCTAAAGATATCGGTGTGCCTTCGTACTCAAATCTCTTATTACGGCTTAAAAGCTTTGTGTGACGGTTCTGAAAGAAGCCGTCAAATGTTTCAGCTCTTTGTTTATTTTCTTTTGTTCGACAGGGGTTACACTGATTCCTGTTTCCCGAAAATACCGTTAAGTCTTTGGTAACGCCGCATGTAGTACACTGCTTACTGTTAGCCGCCATTCTTTATCTTTTGTGAGCTCTTCAAATCTCTTAACAGCTACCCTGCTATTGCTTACAGCAATCCGGTCGCCCATTAAAGATGTCCCAAGCCCAATACACCCCATAACATCTGTTGGAAAATTTGCTACATGAATAAGGATGTAAGTTCGATCTTCAACATCCTTCACATGCCACGTCTCTCCGAAGCGAGGCGAATCTCTCCACCCCATGTCGTATGTCCCTGTAGGAATACAGGAAACGTTTGGCTTGTTGTTTAACCAAGGTCTTTCAACCGTGTAAAACTTCTCGCCGTCTACCTCAATAACCCCAAGCGTTCCCTTAGGGTGATAACAAAATCTTTTTAAAACTAAATCAATCACAGTATTAACCTTGGGTTCTTTTGCGCTCGCGTCTTTCGGCGCGTTCATCTTTAATGGTTTTTTCTTTCTTTCCAAAAATGCGGTCAAAATTTTCTTCATACTTATCACGATCCACTGGACGTGGATTATCGCCTTTTCCATATGTAGTCTCTCTCGCGTTCTTCGTGTTAATTCCCATTACTTCTTAGCCTTTTTCTTTGTGGTGACCTTTTTACCAGTCTTTTTCGCCGCTGTTTTTGCCTTGGCAATACCTTTCTTTGTATAGGCGTATTTCTTACCATTAACTGTTGGCATATCTATCTCCTACCACTTGGATTTATCCGCCCAATAGGCGGCTGACATTTTGCCTTTCTTTATATTCTTACCGTGACGCGCTTTAAAGCTCGCTCGTTTCTTTTTCATGGCTTCTGACTCACCAGCCTTAGGCTTACCAGCAGTCTTAGCACCCTGCTCCCCAAAGCGTATTGTCTTAACCTTATCGCCCTCTTTAGCCACAACCACATGTGACTTCTTTGGATGACTAGGAGTGCGCTTAGGCTTGTTATAACCACTCACGCCCGCCCTAGCTAATCTCGAATCTTTCTTCTTTTCCGCCATTTCAAAAAAACCTCTGTATATTTTTTGGGTTAGGTACTCTCACAAGGACCGCCCCCCTATTTCTTGAATGCATGTTTTTCAAAACAGGTACTCTCATATTGACCCACCCCCCAAAAATGGTGATATAGATCTACTAGTCCCCCATGGATCCACAGTATCGAACCGCCCCGATCCCAATATCCCTATCCCCCCCCCTACCTTATTATTACCTGCGATATGGCGAGGTGTTCTGGCTAACCACAACCTGATAAAGGTGTTGGTCAGCTAGTGTAAGTCCTTGTTTTCCTTGAAGATATCCTCATCAAACTCTTCTTCAACAGCTTCTTCTAGGTCTAAATCAGCTAAAAACGCCCCATGAAAGCTTGTAACCTCCTGCTTTTCTGGCGCAAATCCGCCTACCACCTTAATCAGCAGTTCTAATGCCCTAACACGGGTTCCTGACTGATCTGCCTCCATGCTTTCACTTTCAAGCTGACTCACGTAACGAGCCAACCTATCCTCACCATCACTCATGATTTGTCTCCTTTCAGCCTCTATAGCCGCCTTTACACTAATATTATCTAACAGACGGAATGCCTGCACATTTGGGTGAGCGTAGCCTGCAAGGTGTGCTGATCTGGTTGCATTACCTGTTGCTACGTACTCTGTGACGAATCGAAGCTGTCTCATGTTCAGGGCTTTGTTATCCCTTACTGGTGCATTGCTCTCTACTGTCATTGTTTACTTCTCCCTATGGGAATATGGACGTGGGGGGTTTTGGTTTTTTCCCCGCCCTAGAAAAAATTCTTAACTACTGCGCTCAGTCCTACTGAGAATGCTACCCAGAACATCCTCTCACTGATGCGGCTCTTACTCTCTGTCTCGATTATCGATTTCTCGATCTCACGCTGATTCGACTCTAAGGTATCAAGCCTGCGTTCGTGGCGGTCTGTTCTTTTATGGCTACTGATCATCCGCTCATCTAAGCGTTTAAGTTCTGACAATGTCTTGGTGACTTCATCTAACTTTGACTCTAGGCGATCAAATCTGGTGTCTATGTTCAAAGTATCTGCGCTCATTTGTAAGTGGTTGGTTTCATTAAGAAATATGTCTGTAAGTATATCTTTTAATCTATACAGACACAAAATAATTTCAATTAATTATAAAATATATCTTGACAGATTATTTTCTGCACCTGTATATTAGTTGGCAAGTGCTCAAACGGCACTTCGGATACGAGGTCTCCGACATGACCTGCCACCTTCGGGTGAACACGAAAGCTTCGGCGAGTAGTGGTCTTCAAAGCACAGCGGTTGGGTGCGAGTCGGGACAGAGCCCCTGCCGCTCTTCAAAGGTGCACGGTTGGAGATAGTGAAAGCCAGAATGAGTTCTGAGCGAGTAGCGAGCCTCCTGCAAGGAACGCAATCAAACGACCGACTGGGTGGGCTACCTACCTAGGAAAGCTACGGCGAGTACGACCCAGTCGAGTTGATTTGATAGAGCCGCCACGTTGGAGGTTCTACAAAATCAATTCTTACCCTGAGGAGGGCACCATGGATATTCAAGTAGAAATAAAAAGCATTTACGGTCAAGAAAAGATCTACCCACTATGCCTAGCAGGCGAGACATTCGCTCAGATAGCAGGCACCAAAACATTAACCACTGAGACTATCGCACTGGCTAAGCGCCTAGGCTATCAATTCATTATTAAACAACGGGGGATCTGATCATGACTACACATAAAGAACGAGCGTTTAAGTTAGCGGATGAGATAGACGCACTGCATAGCAAACTAGAAGAGCATGTTGAAGATTTACGGCTCGAATGGGCAGACGATAAATTCGATGACGAGTACCCAATCTGGGACTCAGAAGATGCTCAATGCTACTTAGAGAAGGCGGTTGACTTAATCAAGCGCTACTACACGAACGAATCATTATTTAGGCGGCAGATCCCCTGAAAAGGGAAGCCTAAGCATACTCAACTGATGAGGCTAGCGGGGGTTAGCCGAAACAGCCCTTCGGGGTTGTCTTGAGACCCATATAATTAATCCTGAGGAGGATAACAACATGGCTAAATTTGAAGATATTTTTCAAGAAGTTACAGACCGAATCATTGATGGTTTGGAAAATGCTGATGACTGGCGCAAGCCTTGGAAATCACTGTTCGATGGTTCAGTACCGCATAACGCATCTACTGGCAGACCATATAGCGGTGTGAATTTCCTTAACCTATCGTGGGCATCCAAGAAATGGGGTGCTTCTGGTTGGGTTACCTACAAGCAGGCGCAAGCCCTTGGCGGTAAGGTTCCCAGTAAAAGCGCATCAAACGGGGGCTGTGAGTATGTTTGGTTCATGGCTCGCAGTGTCTATAAAGATAAGCAGACTGGTGACGATAAAGTCGGCTTTATAAACAAATGCTTCTCAGTCTGGAATGTTAACCAGATCGAATGGGAAGAAGGCAGTAAACCTTACAGAGAATACACCCCACCAGTATCTGGTACGGGTGCAGTCAATGTACTGGCTGAGAGCCTAGATATTGATCTGCAATATCAGGGTGATGTTGCATGCTTCATCCCTTCAGTAGATGTTATCAAGATGCCTTCTGCTGAGGCGTTCAAAACCCCTGAAGACCATGACGCCACACTGGCTCATGAGTTAGTGCACTGGACTGGTCATAAAGACCGACTCAACAGAAAGATCCTGAACAGCAAGGGTGGTGAAGATTACGCCTTTGAGGAACTGGTCGCTGAGTTGGGTGCGGCTTTTGCAGGCTCCCTACTAGGTATTCCCTACGAGGGGCTACAGCATGAGAAGTACATCAAGAGTTGGCTTAAGGCGTTAAAGAATGATCCTAAACATATCGTAAAGGCATCTGCTCAAGCGTCCAAAGCTGTTAACTATCTTAATGATAACGGCTCCCTACAGATTGTAGACATAGCCGCATAGGTTGGGGGGTGTTGGGTTTTTCCCGCGCCCCAATTTTTTACCTGAGGAGGTAATCATGACTGAAGATCAACTGATACAAAACGTTAAAAACGTAATCCTTGAGTGGGCGTTCGAGGAGATCGAAGAAAACCCTGACAGCGACATTACCTTGGAGGATCGGTACTGCCAGAACAGGGATTCAATACTTGACGTCCTGAAAGAAAAGCTCTAGCTGATGAGTACTGGGTAGTGCCCAGTCGAAACACTGGTTCGCCAGTGTCCTAGATAACTAATCCTGAGGAGGATCTATCATGGCTACATTGCAACAGAAAAACATCCACCCTGCACTGTCCCTGACTTGGGATTTATTGACAGACCCTGTGATCAACCCTACACGCAAAGCGAGACTGCGTCAGGATGCACGGCGCTATCAATACAGCGACCGCCTAGCTACTCGCATTGAACTCAATCAACACATTGAGTACTGCAAGACCGCAGACGGTTTTATTTATATCGAGAACTTCTCTCGAGACTGTGACAACTGCGAACGTACATGGGTAGAGAAGATACCCGCTCACATCACAGCCCTCACGGTACACGAGAACCGACTGCAAAAAAACGCAGAGGGGATCACCTACTGCTCCCTGATCACTAAAGCGCAAGCAAACAAATTCAAACCCTCATTTCGTGATCGTAACGCAGAGCGTGGCTGGTACTAACTTTATACTAATCCAACTGATGAGACTAGATAGTTACTGGTCGAAACACCCCCTGTGGGTGTCTTGGAAAACTAATAAGACCTGAGGAGGTTAATCATGAGCAATTCCAAATTTCACTTAGATAAAAATGCAATCCATTTGCTTAAAGAGTGCAACGAGTTGGCATGGCGTATGTCTGGTCGGGTCGAAGAACTTTTTAACGACTTGCATGGCACGTCAGTACCCCGCTCTGTTAGAGATGAGATTGAGATTCTTGAGCAGTACCTAAACAAGGTAATCAATCAGACCACAGAAGCCCTAGACGCTGATCGTGAGATTGACGGTGAGTGTGTCCATGCTTACTGCCCTAACCCAACCAACATAGAAGCCTATGGCTTAAAGGTTGAGAGGTATCTGCCCAGTAACTGGGAGGTATCAGATATAACACCTGACACTGTTTATATTCGTGGTCATAACACCTGCCGCACTGATGGAGAGCGTGAGTTCGAGCACTACTTACAGCCACGGCTAACGTCAGGCTTGATTCACTCTGTGCTTGCAACCGCTGAAGAAGTAGCGAAGCGTGCCCAAGGTGAGCGAGACAATCTTGAGGATGGGTGGGTTCAAACAAACGACATAAGGCACCAGTTACCGTGTTAAATCCAACTGATGATCGCAGTTAGTTACTGCGTGAAACACCCTTCGGGGTGTATTGGAAAACTAAACCTGAGGAGGTTGTATATGTATTTCATAACTAAACTAAACGGCGATCGAGTGCCCAGTCGATATGGTCTGGTGCATTACGTGAGTCTGTCCAGACTGTGTGACTATAGCTACCCTAACGTTAAGGATGGCATAAGCTATCTGGTATATAAGAGTGAATTAGATCGCAGTGATGGCAAAGCCCATGGCGTCTATGTTACTGAGGGCGGAAAGTTGGTGCGCGATAAACGCAGATCAGCATTACGCAAAATACACGATCTATTCAGGGGGCGCAGTATCGATGAAATTACCTACGCCCCACTTTGACATTAACACTATGCTTCACCGCAAGGTGCGGTATGTCCTACAGAAACCTGACGCCCTGCATGATGCCCTGCTACAAATTGTAACTTTGGGCAAATCGGATTGGGATCAGCAAGAGTGGGACGCACTGGTTGCCGATATCGAATCATCCGACCTTACAGTTGGTGAATACATCAAGCCCTACAGAACCTGAGGAGGTTAACCATGGCTTATTACATTAGCAAGCTAGACCCTATAGATGGATCAGTATCACCGTTCGCTAGAGTAGTCAAACGATTATGTGATGCAAAACATCTAGCTGACGATGAGGTGTGTGCGGTATTCAAAAACCGCAGAGACTTCTCTGAAAAGTGGATCTACAAAACCTATGTGTCGCAGAACGGTAAACTTAAACCCGTGACAAGACATGACATCCCGAAACAAATCGGAAATCTGTTTTCTCTCTAGCTGATGAGCACTGGATGGTTACCAGTCGAAACGCCGTGAGGCGTCCTAGAAAACCGTTACAATTGCGTGTATATTAATTTCCTGAGGAGGATACATTATGAAACAAGCACACTTACACCTTATTCAATGGGGTTTAGATCAGGGCTACATCATCGAGGTAGACATCGAGGGTGAGGCTGAGTATCGAGGCAAAAGCTACAAAGAAGCAAAAGATGCTAGCGAAGCGGGTGAGACAGGCTGTATATACCTAATTACTGGCACGGGTGATACAGATTATGCGTGGTTTGGATATCTTCACGACTACGACCAGAAGCCCGATGAAAAGATTTACGACTATGGCATTTGTGCCGTATCTGAATCGTGGCAGAAAGCCTACGACCAACACTGCTCTCAAGCCGCATAACCACCCCCACAATAAGTAACCACCATAAAGCCACCTTCGGGTGGTTTTTTAGTGCTTATTTAATTATCAAAAACCAATATCCTGAGGAGGATTTTATGAGTTTATATTTAGTAAAAAGTGAAGTACGCGATGGTGGTTATGAATACCATGACAAGTTTATCCTGCTAGCAAGTAGCGGCGGAATATCGCTCGAACTACCTCAAAACATCAATGCAATTTTGACGGCATGGGAGTTTGGGTTGACTGTCAAACATGTTGAAGAGTCAGGTGATGAGGTTTGGGCTGACTGTCGGCTGGTTTATTGCAACACCTGCGGAACCATATCAAATGAAAACTACAACGTCATTAAAGAATACCTGAACGTGATTAATCTTGAGTACATTTTAGGTGATGTCGAATATGGCGATGAGCGTGATCAGGAGGTGGCGTAATGGATAACCCATTTGCAGATATCGCCCAGTGGGAGCGCTACTGGGATATGAGCGACCTTGAACGTGTCCGTGAGGATGAGCAGGAGCAGAAAAAGAAAGAAGCGACCGAGCAAAAATGGGCTAATCGCTTTAAGTTAGGTATTCAAGACGAATGCGAACAATACTAGGAGGTGCTATGCCTATATATCAAGTAACAACTAAAGAGGTCTGCCTTAACACCTATGAGGTGGCGGCTAGATCCAAGGAAGATGCTATCAGCTCTTATTATGAGCAGTTGAACTCGCGTCAAATAAAAAGCGTTAGCAGTGATGAGAGTGTTATTTCAACACTTGAAGTATTTCCAACTGATGAGTTGTCGAGGTAGTCCCTCGATCGAAAGTCTAAGTACACAATAGGTAATCTTTTTTACCCTTTGTGTATTTGACTCTTGGATAACTAAAAAACCTGAGGAGGTTTATATGTCTAACAATAATGTTTATTTAAGAAGTAAAAAGGTTAAAAGAATTGGCGGGAAGGATATTGTTTTGTTCTCTCATGCCTACAATCATGAGGTATCTGTCTTAGCTAAAGAGAAGTACTACGGCAGTGAATCGCATTATGACCGAGTGGTAAATCAGCGTGAAAATAAAGCTATGAAATACTGCGAAACACAGAAAGATATAGGGTATATGGTTCTGTGTGACAACTGGACTAGTATTGGGTTGCATTACGATTTATCAAAACCATGCTTAAACCCAGTTTATATAATAGAGCCTCATGACTACTACATTCGCGAGGGCACTCAACTTCCACCTATTGCAGGCTTTGTTTCCCGTAGTGGTTATCAGTACCGTTTTATAGCTTTTGAAGATGCCTGTGAACCTTGGAAGCAAAAATACCCAGAGCAGATTAAAAGAAATGCTTTCACCTAATACTAAAGTATTAGTACCTAATGGCTATGTATTAATGAATCATTTGTACGTATATTCTTCACCCAAAGGAATTGGCACTCTTTCGACATGGATGTTCTCTTAATTTCATTTAAAGGAAATAGGATGAACCTTAATGACAGTAAAATTGAAAAAGACCCTCGATATCTAGTCGCGGTTGCTTTGTTACGACTAGCAAAAACGTCAAAACAAAAAAAGGTATTAAGAAAAATGCTCAAGCAACATCAGGGCTTTGACTTTCTTGCATATAAGCAACACATCAAAAAAGAGATAGATGAAAAAAGCGCGGGCGGTAAAATAATTGTTCACGCATGGAGCCTTGAAGATACATTGCAGGGCTGTCCCTCAACCAAAAAACTGCCAGCAACAGTAGTTGCTTATTTAAGATTTGCTAGATCAGCTAAAGGCAAGTCTGTAATTATTAACCCCCCGTCTTTGACAGTTCGTCAAACGACTTTTACAGAGACTAATCTTCAAAGCGTAGTATAAAGGTGACGGCTCACCTGAGGAGGGTATAGGCACAGGGAATACAGTGCCGAGCCGCCGCCCCTATCATAACCCTACAGTACCCACGGAGTAAAGAATGCAAAGGTATGAATGCCTTTGCTGTCAATTTGCGGGTGATCGTGATGAATTCATAATCGAAGAATGCGTGGATCTGGAGCCTTACGGCGATCGGAGCGTCCCGCGCACATCCTACACTTTTAACTGCCCTAAATGCGACAGCGATAACGTTGACGAAGAATGGCGTGCGCCATTTTAAAAAACAATACAGGAGGTGCATATGCACTTATATAAAAAAATGCTCGAAGTTAGTAATATTCCCGAAACAAGATCCTTACCATTAGCAGAAGCCCTAAAAAGTTTGCATTCTGCTATCTGTGCTTTAGACCAAGAGAACAGAGTGCGCTTCGGGTTCATTAACCCAGAAGCAGTTGAAGCCGCAATAAGCTACGCCTTAACGGAAGACCTCAATGCTGAACTTTGGGGCTCTGACGAAAAGGTTTCCGTCATGATGGATAATCAATCTATTAGTGATAGTTTCTATATTGAATTTACGCCTGACTGTTTCGATGAAGAGGGTAAATCAGAAAAAGAAGGAGCGGTAATTAACATGGAGGACTACAGGAAAGAATGAAAACAAATGATCAGCTAATAAATTTAGCCAAGGAATCAGGGTTAACTATCAAAGAGATATCCGAACTGATAGAGACCCCTTATGGAACTGTAAAAAACTGGACTCGAGGAAAGGAATCCCCAAGCTATAGAGAAATGCCTAGGCACGCACTCATTGCCGCTCGATACTGTATCGAAGCAAAGCTTGCCGAGGAATAAGAAATACCCACTTTGGATACCTGTCCGTAGTACCAGTAATGCGGACGGGCTCCAACCCTTCAACTAGAATACACTCCAGTATTCCCTCTCGCGTAAACCAATACTCCCCATCCCCTAAATCAAAGAACCAAAAGTCAGCTTCAGATACAGAAAATGCACTAGGTTTTCTATGGAAATACTCCACAACAACATTGCCAGTCTTAATTGACATAGGGTCGTATTTAACCTCTATGGTTTGATTGATCTCAGGCACCCTTATATCCCACTCGGGATGATTGCCGATCGCTCTTACAGAACTGGGGAATGTCGTTTTTAGGCGTTCTAGCAACCCTTCCTCGACCCTTCCACCTCTCTTTAAATCTTCCTTAAATCCCACGCTTCTTCCACATAGCTTTTACTCCGTTTTCTACAAGCTGTCTTGTATGTTTAGGAACTGCATCTTGCGGTATTGATTGTATTGCATTGCGCCTTTCTTCTTTGGTACTTAAGTCAAGTATCTGGCTTGGAAGATAATAAGGGAGCGTTGATAGTGCCAAGTCATGAAACTCTGGCTTCATAGCGCCCCTTATATATTCAACGCATTGGGGGTAATATATTTTTCCCGCCGCAATTTCTACGGTCTTACGTAGCTGTGTTGGATTCAATAGGAACCTCCAGCAAGTCACGCATGATCATGATGCCAGTGCTAAAGTCGGTGGTGATGGTTTGCATGCCGTTCATGGCGATGTATTGACCCTCAGCTATAGCCTTTAAAGGAAACACCATTCGCGCCGGCTGATAGTCATACTTGTAAATAAGAATCGGAACATACTCCTCTTTTGCAGAGACACATGCCTGATCCCACCAATCATCTTTATGCCAACTTCCTTTAGCGTATCGCTTGGCTTCAATCATTAAATTATGAAAGACAATGTCTCCATGACCCTTGTCTTGATACTGCTCTAGGTTGCGCTTCAAATGATCTGCACATGACCCGAACTCATCCCTAAATATTCGAATCAAATCCCTTTCAAACGCATGTCCCTTTGCTCGACCATTAATCATCTAATGTTTCCACTAACCACTGAAGATACACGGCGGCTTTTTCAAGTGACTGCCTCGCACCATTCGGGTGTACCTCATATCTCCAAACATACTTCTGGATGTTACCTTTCAGGTATCCCCTAAACTGCTCAAGTTCCATTGAGCTTTTAATCGCTTGTATGCACTCAATTGAATCAGGTGTTTTTTTATAGTGCTGTGGCTGATTTACCGCATCCCATTGTTCTGGGGTCACGTCATCAATGCTTTTCTGCTCTTGAGCGGACGAACTGAAGAAGCTCATGCTCCGTGCCATACCTTCTTTCGAATGCCCGTTTGAACGGGTGCCTGCTTGTGTAGATTTCATTGTCTTCACCTCCACGGTGATGTTTGTAACATAGTGGTAGGGTTTTTAGGTGCGCTTCAGGCTTGGTCTTACCATCAATATGATGTACCTCGGCGGGACTAAACACCCCGTGATATTTCTTGCACACACAGCATCCAAGCTGTGTTATTAAATTCATCCATGCCTTCTCTTCCGTGTTGGGTGCTCTACCCTTCAACTTTATGCCCCGTAAACGCGGCGTTCTGCTCGCTCAGACGCTAGCTTTGACTGCCAAGCCTTGAACTCAACCTCAGCCGCCATCAGGTCAGCCTTGGCTGAAGCTAAAGCACCTTTTGCCATACCTTTTTCAAGGCGTGCGGTAAAAACGTTTTCATCTTCATCCGCAAATCTCTCTTGCCCTGCATTAGTCTTAGTCCCTCTAGCCTCTGCCTGAACCTTGCACTGAGCAATCAATTTTTTTTCTTCAGCTTCTGATCTTGCCACCTGAATCTCGGCTTTCTGTAGCTGAATACCTGCGACTCTAATCGCCTCTGCAAATCGTTCTATATCTTCCATTTGTTAATCCTTTGAATAGTTAATGTAATATCTTGGTCTGCCGCCTCTTCTGTCTTTGTATTGACAGGTTTCGTTATCAAACTCAAAGCCAACACGACCCTCATACATACCGTTTCTGTTTTTCAGTATTTCTAAGTAGGTGTCCCATTGCTTTGTGTACTTTTCGTCTGGCTCTTCACCTAGCATCTCTGCCTGCTCAATTGCCTCAGACTTTCTTTTGTTCTTCCACACAGAGATAAACCCATCAGCTAAATCTGTGATTGAGCCTGAGCCCTTAACATCATATTTATTTGGAGCGGAATACTCCGACTCGCCCTTTCGAACGTGAGTAACAATAAAAATTGTGACGGGAAACGAAAGCTTAAAGTTGACTAGCTTTTCAATGAATCTTTGCTGACCTTCATAATCATCCTGCCTAACCATATTTGTTAAGCTATCAACGATAAAAACATTAATGCCATAACGCCTGTACGCATACTCAAAGCACGCCATTAAATCTTCTGGTTTGGGGGTGAGCTTATCCACGAATAGCCATAAGTTCGGAGCCATCCATTCAAGAAGTTTTGACCTGTATGGCTTTGGAGGGTTAGCTGACCCTGCCGACTGACGTAACATTCGACCCATGGTAGCCTTGGGGGTCATCTCCATTGATGCAATTAAAACCTTCTGATCCTGCTCTACAGCATTGAGCGCCAACTGATTAAGCCACATAGATTTACCATGCCCATTGATACCTGCAACACCCCACAACTCCTGAGGTCTAAACCTAATATCCTCTTCATCTAGCTTTGCCCAACCGCTACCGAATCCCTGCTCGTCATTGGCACGGTTATCAAAAAAGTCATCTATGTCTGTTTCAAAATCAAGGACTGCTCGAAGGGTTTCAGGATCTTTCCATCTTGCCTCTTCATAAGCGCAATTGAGCATCCATTTAGCCTGCTCGTATCCTTCTTTCTTTAACAGATCATTAATATCTTTTGTTGGCAGAGTGACCCGATAGCATCGGTCACCAAACCTGTTCATGATTTCTTCTGCGGCTAGCTCACCCTGCTCATCCATATCAGTGGCAATTATTATTTCTTCGAATCGGGAAAGGTTTTCATATTCATGAGCAATCCACTTGGTTTGCTTAGCGCCCTTACCGCCTCCCATTGGCACACTTAAAGCTGGATAGCCCAACTCCGAACAAGCTATAGCATCCCACTCACCTTCGGTAATCCATACTTTGCGGCAATCTGCGGGCATTGTTTGCCAGCCAAAAAGTATAGGTTTTAGATCTTTTTGCGTGCTTGGGTTTCCATCGTGATCGACTGGCTTGGTTTTAAGAAATACCTCTTTGCCGCTGGGGTCGTAATAATTAAATACAACATCCTTACCTCCACGACCGTCTGTCTCATATATCTTGTGGCGGAAACATATCTCCCCTACATCTTTGAAGCCTCTCTGCTCCATATGTTTATGCAAGGCTTCTCCGCTTACTTGTGGTGGTGGCTTTGGTTTGGTGTAATTCTTTTTTTCCGCCGTTGCTATTTTTTTTGCGGGACTTCTATCCCTTATGGCGTATGTTTTTTTAGCCCAATCCATCGCTTCAGTGAGCGAGTAGCCATTACGATACTGTATAAGGTCGAGTAGATCCCCGCCCTCTCCAGTAGCAAAGTCCATCCACTTTCCTGATTGATCACCTGTAAGATAGATAGACATAGACCTACCCTTCTCACCCTGTATAGAGCCTACCTTGTAACAGCCTGACTCCATCTTTCCCTCTGGATATAACTCGTGGCACACCGATGCGGCGTGACTAGCGAGCTCACTACTTAAATCTTTAACATTCATTTAACTGCCCCCAATAAATCATCATGTCTTGATATGTTTTTAAAACACTGCAAGCCTTGCCAGTCAGGTTGACCTACTCTCTGCCAGCCTCTCGATATGGCAAACTCCACAACCTTGTTCATATCAAACTTTTCGTTTTGCATAACCTCGAAATCATGCGTTTGTCTTGTAATTGTTGCCTTAGCAACCTTTCTGTTACCGTTACCCTCAACCTTGTAATCCCACCACGCTTCCCATGCTTTTTTGGAAACACCCGTAGGACATTTGTTAAGGAGCGCTTCTTTCCAATGTTCTTCTGTAGTAATAGTTATTCTTTGTGGCGGATTATCCGTAGCCGGATTACCCGTAGACGGATTACCCGTAGACGGAAAATCAGCCTCGGTGGTTTTAGTAGTAGGCTTCACGGAATCTGGAAATACATTGCGCGTATCGGTAGCCAGCCAGTCATAACCACCGAACTGCCCCTTGCCATCTCTGCTTGCGTGCTTCTTTAGGTAGCCGCTAGACTCAAGACATTTTGTAATAGACTGCATCTTGGTTTTTCCTACAGCAAAGACAGTGCATAGCTGAGTCTGAGTTACCTGCCAGTCTTCAACGTGAGACAGCAAGTAAACCAACACGCCCAAGGCTTCGGGTGTTAGACTGTCCTCCCTTGCATCAGATGCTGATACACCTCCACGCAGGAGTAAGTTTGGTAGCTTGGTGTAATGGGTGCTGTCATTAAAGGCGGGTCGATAAATCATAAAAAAAGAAAAAGCATCCGTGTGGTAAAAGTAATCTATATGGGTCTATACTAATCTAGAAGTGCACATTTAAGCAACAAGTGTTTAATCATCTATGCATAAATAAATATGTTGACATTATTATATTAGTAGGCGTAAGATCGCGAGAAATACCCTATGGACTATATTGTCATTAGGTAACATGGAGAACTGTTATGAAAAAAGAAGAAAGGGCAAAGTTTTTTAACTCAGCCTTAGATAAATCTGGGGTACCAAACTGGGGAAGGAATGCGGAGATAGTAAAGCGCATTAATTGTAGCCCTGCTACTGCCCAAGGCTGGTGTAGAGGATCTTTACCAAGCGATCCGGAAACTCTCGTATCTGTATGTGACGCTTTCAATGTAGATTTATATGCTTGGGTTGACGGCAAATCTAGAGGCTCAACAAGCATTGATAGTGACAAAATGATGAAAGCACTTATACAGGCTAAATCGTTGTTTGAGGCAGTTGGAATGAACTTGGAGACAAACCAATACGCCAAGGTAATATGTTACTTATATACGTTGAATGGGGAAGGTGACGTGGTAAGTGCTATTACAGATCTGATTAACGAGTAATCTGTAAGTAATATTTATAATCTATAAGTGTTGATTTATAATCCATAGAGTAATACTATGTAGTTAGCTTAACAAAGGAGCTAATTACATGGATACGCTTAAGCGCTCAGAGATCTGGGCGACCCTATCTAAAAAAGACGTAAAACCCTACTGCACAGAAACCGAAGTCATCGGTGACGTGATTCTAAAATATCTTCCTTGGATGCGTGCTCACGAAATTATGATGAGCCTGTACCCTGAATATAGCTGGGAGTTTACAGAAGACCCCGAAGGCAGAGAGTGTCACTACTTTGATGACGGTTCTGCTGAGGTGCGTTGTCGTATGACTATCGGCGAGCACACAAACATCACTGCACTGCCAGTACACCGTAACGGTAAACCTATCCCCTCGCCTAGCGCAATGGACATCAACACAGCAAAACAAAGATGCCGAGTCAAGAGTATGGCTGAGTTTGGTCTTGGTTATCAGATGTGGCTGAATGATGCAGAAAGCAAGCCTAAAGAGGCACCTTCTGAGTCAGTAGAAGAACCCGTTGATGAGTCAGAATTAGTTAAAGCCCTTTGGAACAAAACTAAAATTGAAGAAACCAAGACGTTTGGTGATGCACAAAAACTGTATTCACGCTTTACCAAAGGCTTACAGAATCGCGGATGGACTGATGACTCGGATCGCTGGGAAGCATTGTGTAAAAAGAACGATTGGAGGGCTAAGAAATGAGTTTAGCTGTCCAAGGTTCTCCCGAGTGGCATAGAGCCAGAGCGGGCAAGATTAAAGCCTCTGTATGTGCCGCCCTTGAGGGTAAGCACAAATATATGAAGTCAAAAGACTTGGTTCGTCAGGAAGTTAGAGCCCTAGCAGGCTCTGAATCTGAATTTAAGATGGTACCGGCTGTAGCGCACGGTCAGGTTATGGAAGATACCGCTCGTATCTTTCTCGAAAAGACTCAAGGATATACCGTTGAAGAGACAGGGCTAGTTGTTCACCCTAAGTATGACTTCTTAGCCGCAAGCCCCGATGGTTTGGTGGGTTTGGACGGGTGCGTTGAAATTAAGTGCCCTTACCCGCAATACACCAAGCAACCCTACTCTGTTTTCGATCCTGCAAAGTCTGTTTATTTGTGGCAGGTATACATGCAGATGGAGGTTCTTGACGCTGACTGGTGTGACTTTATCTGCTATCTAGCTAATAACGAGACCAGTGAGCCGCAGTTTACTATTGAAAGGGTTGAGCGCAAGCAGGACTTTCTGACCGAACTTGTCAGTAGAAAGTACATGCCTCAGCCTGAGAAGGGAACCATATCTAGACTTGATTTATATCAGGCTTGGCACCGATGGATCGCTGAACAGCATAGTGACCCTGTAACGCGCAAGCTACACACCGATGCCATTGAGGCAGAGAGCGCTGAGGTCGTAACTAATGATGAAGATCTTAACTCCTTAACAAAAATTCAAAACCGGATACATGAAATAAAAGACCGTATTTCGGACGAGCTAGAAATTCTAGACATTCTTTCCACCAACTCAATCGACCTAAAGAAAAGCATTGCTGGTCGTTTTGATTCAAGCGTTTCTAATGGAAAGACAACAGTCAGGATAACAAGCAAGACTCCACCCATAGACTACAGAAAGGCATTTGAGTTTCTAGGTGGCGAGGACGAAGTCCTCAACAAAGACGAGAGTATCGATTCCTTCAGAAGGACTACCGGTACTAAGCAAGTAACGATCTTACATGGAGATCAACTATGAAAACCCCAACAGCGTTTGAAAGCCTGAAAGCAGGAAAGGGTCGTTTGTACCCGATGGATAAAGAAAAGAGAATAGCGGAATGGAATCGCTTAAAGCAGTACGAATGGGCAACTAAGGCACATGTGCCCAAGTTCGAAGGTTATATAAAGATTAATCAGGATGTTATCGACGAAATGACCCTTGCAATGAATGCACAGGGTGGCGAGTTCCGATACAACCTAAAAGTTTGTGAGCAGATGGGTGACGATGGCGAGCTGAAGCAGTTCAACATTGATTACTGGGTGCCAACCAAACCAGCGAAGTCAAAGCCAGTAGAAAGTGCGCCTGCCGATGACTTTTTAGATGATGATGTACCATTTTAAAGGATAAATTATGCCACTAAGAATCACCCGTGCCGTTGACTCGGTACTGTATGGCGGGTGGGATCTAGACCCCTCGGATTTAGAGGGGTCATGTGACCATCGAATTTGGGTGAGGAGGGTTAGGGACACAGACAAGCATCAGGATGCGTTGATAAACATTGAGTCACAGCAAGGAGTGACTGAAGAGATTATAAATATTGACGAGCCAATGATGGTTGATCACGGAATAGAGTTAAAGATGGTTGGGGTACAGCGCTATCACCTCAAACCCGAAAAGCACTGCAAGGTTTGTGATCGAGGAGATCACTTTAAATCAAAGCATATTCCGCAGGCACGCATAGCAGTCGATGCCCCGCGTGAATACGAAGTCATCAGGCATGACGCTAGGAAGAAAAGATGAATGAAGATACTGTAATAGAGATAGGCGGTAACAGTTACCGATCAGGAGACTTATCGAAGACCTGCATACAGAAGATCAATTCTGTGGCACAGAGTCGCCAAGCGCTTCAGCTTGTAGCCTCTTTAGTTAACCATGCACAGCATGGAATAGACGTGGATTTAAAGGAAGCACTAAAACTTCTTCCTGATCCTGTATCTGACTCCCCCTCCTCGAAGGATGCAGAACAGGAAGGCTAGCAATCCTCCTCGCTGGCTTGGTTCACCAGTGCTAGATAACGAACCCTAGACATTTGACCCTTTGGTGTAGATAATAATCTGGCTGATGGGTCTCTCACAAGGAGGCTTATATGAGTATGACGTTTAAAGAAGTTGCAGAGATGTATGTGCAACAACCGACAAAAAAGTATGCGCGTAAGCAGAAGCATTGCTTGCAGATAGTTGGCAAGATTTGCGAAAAAATTGGCAATGAACCTGTTGCTAAGTTTCAGCGCAAGCGCCCTGTCCTTGAGTATGTGACAGCGGTTAGGGCACAGCCGTCAACTAGGCGTGCTGGTAAGTTGGTAAGTAATGGGTATGTAAATAGCCACATTGTTTTCCTTAGAGCAATTTTGGTTTTTGCAAGGGATGAGCTTGAGATTATTGATCGAGTTCCTTTGATTAAAACCTTAACGGAAAAGAAGCGTGACACATATCTTACGCCGGAACAGGTTCGTAATCTCATGCGTTGGTTGGATGAGTTGCGAGCAGACATGGTGGAATTTGCAGTTAATACAGGGCTGAGAAATAGCAATGTTCGATTATTAAAGTGGTCGGATCTTGCGGATGATTTATCAGCACTGTCTGTTAAGGCTGAAGATTCTAAGAACGGTGAAGCTACAGCGATCCCTTTAAATCCGGATGCGCGTCGTGTGTTGAGAAGACGTAAGTCCAAGTGTAGAAGTTTAGAGGATCGTTATCCTTATTTAAAAGGCAAGATAGATTATGTTTTTGCTAAGGAATCGAATCGCCGTGCAGTGAATGGTACGCCGTATGCAGACTGTAAGGCTGTGTCTGGTACGAACTGGCGTAAAGCGTGTCGTCAGGCAGGACTTCCAGATGATGTTGTGTTTCATACAATGAGGCATACATTTGCAAGCTGGCATTTACAGAGTGGAACGAGCGAGTCAACACTGCAAGAATTGGGTAATTGGCAAAGCGAGCGTTCAATGAAAAGGTATGGTCATCTGTCGATGAAATTTAAGAAAGAGGCGGCTGGCAATATCAGTGGATTATTGAGGGGTAATCTTTAATAATTTACAGAATGGTGTTGACCTTAACCTGAAGTATTAGTTAGCCAACACCTTAACTTGGGTACTGTTTATTTATACAGAAGCCCGCAACCTAGAGAAGGTTACGGTAAGCGACAAAAAAATCACATGTAAGTAGTTGATTTTATTGCCAAAAAAATTGGAGCGGGAAACGAGATTCGAACTCGCGACCTCAACCTTGGCAAGATGTCGGCATGTGATCCCTTATAAATCAATAACTTACGAGAGACTCATCAGAAATGTCGTAAAATTGTTGACCGTAACCTTTCCTTAAAAGAAAGGTCTTAAATAATGAAAAATACTGATAAATTAATTGCCGATATAAACAAGTTTGCAGACCAAAAAATCAAAGAAACAAAGCGAGATGTAAGCGTGATAAAAGGCATGGTGTTTGACTACCTTGGGCAGGAAGCATGCACTCTAAAAAACTGGCATGTAGCCGCTTGGATTCTTATAACCATATTATTTTGTTCTTCTACCTCTATATAACTAAAAGTTATAACGGGTATAAAAACAAAGCATTTCCCCTAGTAGTAAGTAGCACTTAGAATGCCTCTTCATTAACCCGAAGAGGCTTTTTTTAGTGATTACAGTATGTGTTTTGGTAGTGTTTGGCTTGGCGTGTATAGGACTGCAAGACTTGAGGAAGAAGTAACTACTTCCCCTCAGCCTTTCGGTATGCCTTGTTAAAGATATCAAAGATCTTGTTTTCATTAACTTCAAGCTCTTCAAGTAACTTTCTTCTTTTCTCCTCTCCTAATGAGCCGGCACCGTAGTTCTGTTTCTCAACCATTTTTCTTGTTTTAGAGATCCTTCTAAGGTCTCTGTTTGCCAGCTCGTAAAGATTCTTACCGTTATACTTGGGGTTAAGTAGCGGGATGAAATCTTTAAACTCTGTCTGAAGTCTAGCCACTTCCGTCACGTCTGTAGCTTCTTTAAATCTAGTTACAATTTTACGGGTCTCTTCCCAGTTCTCGTAAAACTCGAATCGGTCTGCATAATCTGAGGGCGACTCAAAGAAACCACCAACTAACGGGAGGTCTTGCTTACGGTAGTCTTCATCCGAAAGCATACGACCTGCAATATCAGTTGTCTGGCTACCAAATCGACCCAAGCCGCCAAGGAAATACTCATAAGCATATTGCATCTTATCTGGATTGATAGATATGGATCCATCTCGGTACTTATCACCCCCAGTAGCATCGTTGAGGAACTCAGCCGGAACAGTAAACATCTTGTCGGTTGATCTTCGAGAGTTATAAGCATTGGCTCGGTCAACAAACAACGGGTTTTGCTCTATGTAGATATCACTGCCAAAGAAGTT
>Ga0209602_1000240_pt1 | contig 53625 bp, 52 predicted proteins | sample COGITO_mtgs_1205_3_FD_184810 | JGI IMG/M metagenome (GOLD analysis project Ga0209602, IMG submission 184810) | Pelagic marine microbial communities from North Sea - COGITO_mtgs_120524 (SPAdes) (version 2) | ecosystem: Environmental > Aquatic > Marine > Epipelagic ...
GAGTTATAGACAGATCATCACTAATATCATATTGCTTTAAATGCGCATCTACGTTTGCGTCTATAATGTTCAATAAATAAAACCCAAGTGATACAATAATACTAACATTTTTATTTCTTTGGGTACTCTTTTGAGCATCAATTAGTCTATTGTTTGAAATAAGAGGTGTGCTACCTGTGCCAAAAAACTCATCATCTGTAAACCCGGCAAGCCTTCGTTTGTAGGCATCTCTAAAACGATTGTAATCTGCATCATTTCTCATGTAAAAATACACCCCTGTTCCAATTCCTGCATAGATTATAGGTATTTTCCAGTATCGTCCATTATTTGCTTGGCCAAGCCCTGGTAGTACAGACGAGTAAAAAGCAGCTCTAGCTGGCGCTAGAGGGTCATAGGCTTGTTTTTTAGTGATAGTATCTTCAACAACAAGATTGATTTGTTGCGAGACAGCGTTTATCTCCCCTTGAGCAAACAATGGTATGCTTGCTAAAAGTAAAATGATATAGACGAGTTTACACTTCACGAGAGAGTAGCTTGAGTAGGCGGTCAAAATCTTCTTTGTTTTTAAAAGGTACTATAAACTGCCCCTTACCTGCGTCGTTTACTTTAACATCAATATTAGCCTTTAATGCATTAATTAGCTGCTTTTTTGCTTTAAGCGCATATTTAGGTACTATTTTGACAGTTTTCTTTGATGAAGATGTAGGTTCTTTTTTACCTCTTACTAAATTTTCTGTTTCACGAACAGATAATTTATCTGCAAGAATTTTCGCATAAATGTCAAGCTGCAAGTCTAGATTTTCTACATTGATAAGCGCTCTACCATGACCCATAGTAATAAAACCGTCTCTCATTCCGGTTTGTATGATAGGATCTAATTTCAGTAATCGTAAATAGTTGGCTATTGTTGATCTGTTTTTACCAACACGGTCACTCATTTGACTCTGTGTTAAATCAATTTCTTCTATAAGACGCCTGTAGGAGAGTGCAATTTCAATAGGATCAAGATCTTCACGCTGTATGTTCTCTACTAGTGCCATTTCCAAAGATTCTTGGTCATTGGCAATACGAATGTAGGCTGGTATGGTTGTGAGCCCTATAAGAGAAGATGCTCTAAAACGACGCTCACCACTAACGAGTTGGTATTGGTTAAAACCAAGTTTACGCACTGTAATAGGTTGTATAACACCTAATTCTTTGATAGAAGATGCAAGTTCTAGAAGCAAATCTTCGTTGAAGCTGGTTCTGGGCTGAAATGGGTTTACTTCAATGGCAGTTAATTCAAGCTCCACAATACTTCCTACAACCTTGTCTGCATTTGTATCATTAGCAGATTGAATATCGTTGGAAGGGTCTTTCAAAAGGGCAGAAAGGCCACGTCCTAGTGCTTGTTTTTTTGTTGCTTTAGCCATATTGTATTTACTTGGCGCTAAACCTTATTTATTTTTTTCTATTAATTCTTCTGCCAAACTCAGGTAATTGTTGGCACCTCTACTACTTGCATCATAACTAATGATGCTTTCTCCGTAACTAGGGGCTTCACTTAAACGCACATTGCGCTGAATGATTGTATTAAATACCATTGCATCAAAATGTTTTTTCACCTCTTCAACCACTTGATTTGATAATCTTAATCTAGAATCATACATGGTAAGGAGTAAGCCTTCAATGTCTAACTCTGGATTGTGTATCTTTTGTACGCTTTTTATGGTGTTTAAAAGCTTACCGAGCCCCTCTAGTGCAAAATACTCACATTGTATAGGTATGATAACAGCATCTGCAGTAGTTAAGGCATTTAGGGTCAATAATCCAAGAGAGGGAGCGCAATCTATTATGATATAGTCATAATCTTTTTTCAGATCTGTGACCATTTGTTTGAGCATGTACTCTCTGTTTTTTTTGTCTACTAGTTCTATTTCAATGGCAACAAGATCAATGTGAGCCGGTATTAAATCAAGATTAGGAGAAGTTGTTTTTACAATGACATCTTTGGCCGTTGTAGAATGCTCTAGTAATTGATAGGTACCATTGGTAACAGCCTCTACATCTATGCCTAAACCAGAAGTAGCGTTTGCCTGTGGATCTGCATCAATTAGAAGCACTTTTTTTTCTAAAACACCTAAAGATGCTGCTAGATTAATAGAAGTGGTAGTTTTTCCTACGCCTCCTTTTTGGTTAGCAATTGCAATAATTTTACCCATTAATATATCTTGATTTAATAGTAAAAATACTATTTAATAACCGAATCTAAAATCATTTTTGTTAACAGATAGTGAACATCTTTTTAGGTGAAAAAAGACAGCGTGTTTTTAGGATATACAGCGATAAAAAACAGCTTGTTTGTTGAGTTTGCATTCAATTTCAAGCCCTGGTATAGTCTTTGGTTTTGGAGAACATTACCTTAAGATAAAAAGGCATTACTCTGCCACAGAATCTATTAAAATGTTAAGCATTTCTATGGCCGCATCACTAATTCTTGTTCCTGGTCCATAGACTGCAAGTGCACCGGCATCAAACAAAAATTGATAATCTTGAGCAGGTATCACACCACCTACAATTACCATGATGTCTTCACGGCCAAACTCTTTCATTTGAGCAATAACCTGCGGTACTAGTGTTTTGTGACCAGCCGCCAATGAAGAGATACCTAGAATATGCACGTCATTTTCTATGGCCTGTTGCGCTGCTTCTTTTGGGGTTTGAAACAATGGGCCAATATCTACATCAAAGCCAACATCTGCATAGCCAGTAGCTACAACTTTTGCACCTCGGTCATGACCATCTTGCCCCATTTTAGCAATCATGATTCTTGGTCTACGACCTTCTAACTCGGCAAATTTATTTGCGAGTTCTCTTGCCTTTGCAAAGGATGGATCCTTCTTTATTTCTTTACTATACACGCCGCTAAATGATTTAATTTGAGCTTTATATCTGCCAAAAGACAACTCTAGTGCATCACTAATTTCTCCCAGAGTAGCTCTTTGTTTGGCTGCTATTACTGCCAAATCTAGTAAATTTTCTGTTCCCGATTTAGCAGCATGTGTTAAAGCTTTTAAACTGGCAGTTACTTTTTGATTGTCTCTATCGGCTTTTATACTTGCTAAGCGCTCTAACTGCGAGGATCTAACCATTTGGTTATCTACATCTAGAATTTGCAGGGGGTCTTCTTTTTCTAATCTATATTTATTGACACCAACAATAATGTCTTGACCGCTGTCTATACGGGCTTGTTTTCTTGCAGCAGCTTCTTCTATACGTAATTTTGGTATGCCGGCTTCAATGGCTTTTGTCATGCCGCCCAATTCTTCAACTTCCTCAATAAGTGCCCATGCTTTATTGGCAATATCATTGGTTAGGTTTTCTACATAATAGCTACCAGCCCAAGGATCAACTGTTTTTGTGATATGGGTTTCTTCTTGCAGATAAATTTGTGTATTTCTTGCAATACGAGCACTAAAGTCTGTGGGTAGGGCAATGGCCTCGTCAAGGGCATTGGTGTGTAAAGACTGTGTTCCTCCAAAGGCTGCTGCAGAGGCTTCAATGCATGTGCGTGCAACATTATTAAAAGGATCTTGCTCCGTTAGGCTCCAGCCACTTGTTTGGCAATGCGTTCTTAGGGCTAAAGATTTTGGATTTTTTGGGTTAAATTGTTTCACTAGTTTTGCCCATAACATCCTGGCAGCTCTCATTTTAGCGATTTCCATAAAATGATTCATACCTATGGCCCAAAAGAATGATAGACGCGGGGCAAAGGTGTCAATATCCATCCCTGCATCTAAGCCTTTACGAATGTATTCCAGCCCATCTGCTAGTGTGTATGCCAATTCTATATCACAGGTAGCACCAGCTTCTTGCATATGATATCCAGAAATAGAAATGCTGTTAAACTTAGGCATGTTCTTTGACGTGTATTGAAAAATATCACTTATAATTTTCATGGATGGTGTAGGAGGGTAGATGTAGGTGTTACGTACCATAAACTCCTTTAAAATATCGTTCTGAATGGTGCCTGCAAGATCTTTTAATGCAACACCTTGTTCTTGAGCAGCTACAATGTAAAATGCCATAATAGGAAGCACTGCTCCATTCATGGTCATTGATACGCTCATTTTGTCTAAGGGAATTTGATCAAACAAAATTTTCATATCCTCAACGCTATCTATGGCAACTCCGGCCTTACCAACATCTCCAACAACACGCTCATGATCACTATCATAGCCTCTATGTGTGGCCAAATCAAAGGCAACAGAAAGCCCTTTTTGACCAGCGGCTAGATTACGTCTATAAAATGCATTGCTATCCTCGGCGGTAGAGAACCCTGCATATTGCCTAATGGTCCAGGGTCTTTTTACATACATAGTGGCATAAGGCCCTCTTAAATGGGGAACTATACCGGCAGCAAAATCTAAGTGTTTTAAAGCAGTTAGATCTTGTTTGCTGTAACGATTTTTAATAGCAATACCCTCTGCCGTTTTAAAGGTGGTTTTGTTGTGACTACCCTTCAGGCCTTGCTTGTCATTGTAAAGGGATATGTTTGATATATCTTTTCTACTCATGAGCTAGTCGTTGTTGTTCTATAGCTTCTGCCAAACGTTTTGCTATAATGGGTTGAATCAATGTTTTTCTAGGATTACTCTTCAAGAAAGGAAACAGTTCTAAGTTTTCTTTCATAAGGTCCATTGGGTTTGGATGTTTATTTGTGCCTAGTAAAGTAATACTGCCATTGTCAAAAAGTTCTTGCTGTTTGCTAGCACTTTCTTTAATTTTTTTCTGGATGTCTCCCTGTAGTAGTAGTTTTATAAAACCGCCGCCATCTTCAATTTGTTTAAAAAGTTCCAATGCTTTTGAGGCCAATTCTTGTGTCACACTCTCTATGTAGTAAGCTCCATCTGCAGGATTGCTTACCACATCAAAATAGCTTTCTGCCTTTAATATCAATAATTGGTTTCGAGAAATACGTTCTCCAAATTCATTGCTTTTATGGTACAATACATCATAAGGCATGTTGCAAACCGCATCTGCACCTCCAAGCACACTAGACATAGCCTCTGTGGTGCTTCGCAGCATATTTATATTGTAATCATACACTGTTTTGTTTCGTCTTGAGGGCTGAGCTATCACATGGCATGTTTGTGAGCAGTCGTACTCTTTGGCTAAACTAGCGTATAGAATTCTTAGCGCGCGTATTTTTGCTATTTCAAAAAAGTAGTGCGTGCCGGTGGCTATTTTAAAAGTAATACTGTTTGTAGTTTGATAATTTAGGTACTCATTGGCATGGGCAAGGGCATAAGCCAATTGCTGCACCATGTTGGCCCCTGAATTTTGATAGTTTGTTGTGTCTACAGAAATAGTATTTGCTGTCTTTGAAAGGCTTTGAAGTGCGTTAAAATCTTCTTTTTGGCTTTTAAACCAATTTCCTTCTTTTGAAAGTTTCCCAACGGGATCTAGGTTGAGATAAAATTCAGCCTTGTGCTTAGTGAGATATAAAGAAAGTTCTTTAACAAATTCGATATCCAAAAACGAGAAATCGAAATATATAGTTGCTTTGGAAAAAGGGAAGTCTTTAAAAACACTCGGGATATTAAAGGGTTTTTCTGCCGTAAAAATAATCGCTTCTGCTCCTTTTTCTAGTGCGTCTATAGCTATGTTATTTGCAATTTTAACATCATCAATAAAAACTCCTTGTGTGATGTTCCAGCCAGATGGAGTTCCTGGAATCTCTGTGGTAGCAATACCATCATCATTGTGGTAAAAAGGTTTGATGTGGATCCCTTCTAATGTTTTGCTTATTAGGGTTTCATTATACTCCGCACCTTTAAGGTCTACCTGTATTTTTTGCTTCCATGCTTTTGCGGAAACCGGATCAAAATCTGTCAACAAATGTTTTTTCATTAGTGCGTATTGTCATAAAACCAAACCCTTACTCGATGGAGTCTTGATGTTCTATGATGTAAATATCTTCGTTTTCTTTTTTGAGGTAGTATTTCTCTCTAGCAAAGCGTTCCATCTCTGAGCTATCTTTCATTTTATCAATAAAAGTTCTGTCTTTTTTTATTTCTTTTTTATAAAACTCTTTACTTTCTTCTAAGGCCTTGATGTCATCACTTAATTCTTTGTGAAAAAAATAATTATTAGCATCAAAAAAAAACATCCAAGTTAAAAACAGCAATATGAAAATTACATATTTATTGCCCAGCCATTGGTACCACTTTGTTTTTTTTATTTCTGAAACTTTGACCATATGCTATAATCTTTCTGAAATAATAGTTCTAATCAAATCAACAGCAACCGTATTGTACCTGTTGGTTGGTATAATGATGTCTGCAAATTCTTTGGTAGGTTCTATAAACTGTTGATGCATTGGCTTAAGAGTGGTTTGGTATCTGGTAAGGACCTCGTCTATATTTCTTCCGCGCTCAGAAATATCTCTTTTCAACCTGCGTATCAAGCGCTCATCGCTGTCTGCGTGTACAAAAACATTTACATCAAACATGGCTCTTATCTCTGGTTGTGTAAGTATTAAAATACCCTCTACAATCACTACTTTTTTTGGATGTGTTGTAATTGTCTCACCCGTGCGGTTGTGCTCAACAAAAGAATATACTGGTTGCTCAAAAGAGGCTCCATCACGCAAGGCTTTTAAATGCTGTAAAAGCAAATCAAAATCAATAGAGTTTGGATGATCAAAATTTATTTTAACGCGCTCTTGATAACTTAAATCACTGGTGTCTTTGTAATAAGAATCCTGTGATATTACACATACTTCATCTACTGGAAGTTGTGCAATAATTTGTTCTACTACTGTAGTTTTTCCGCAGCCTGTACCGCCTGCAATACCAATTATAAGCATAGGGTATGTTTTTTACAAAAATAAGGATTTTGTAGTGCTAGCTGTTAAACCTTGTCATTACTTTTTAACAGAAGCAACTTCTTTTGGCGTAACTATTTCTTTTTGCTTGTTTCCCCATGAGTTCATGGTGTAATTCATTACGTCTGCAACTTGGGTATTGTTTAAGCCCATTGCGCTCATAACCCCATTATATGGTTTTTGGTTTACAATAATGTTTCCCTTTAGGCCGTATTTAACTGCCTTGATGCTTTCTAGTCTTTTTTGGGTTAACCAATTAGAACCTGCCAAGGGTGGGTAATTATTTGCAATACCTTTGCCACTAGGTCTATGACATTGTGAGCATACTTTTTTATATACTACAGCTCCTCTTTCAATACTCTGTTGTAAAGGACTTTGTACTTTGTTTATTATAGTTTCTATATTAGAAACCCCTTGTTTTTTAGGAGTGTTATTACACCCAAGTACTAAAATCACCAATAGCGCAAAGTAACATATCTTTCCCATAGGAGTTTGTTTTTAGCAGTTAATCTCTAGAGATTTATAAATAGTGTAAATATAACAATCTGTGTTTTGTTTGCTAGCCTTAACAATAGCAAAGCTATGTTTTTTTACATAAAAAAAGCCGTCTGATACATCAGACGGCTTTTGGTCGGGGTGGCAGGATTCGAACCTGCGGCCTCCACGTCCCAAACGTGGCGCGATAACCGGGCTACGCTACACCCCGAATTGAATACTTAAATTCGGATTGCAAAATTAATGATTTATATAGATACCACACGCTTTTTTTAATTTATTTTCCCCCTTGTTGGTTATAGATTTTATTATTTTTACAAGCTTAAAATAGCATATGTTAGAGTAAGGTTATTTTTTAGCACGGGATGTGGCGCAGTCCGGTAGCGTACTTGGCTGGGGGTCAAGTGGTCGCAGGTTCAAATCCTGTCATCCCGACAGTTATAAAAAAGGCATAATGAATTTTCATTATGCCTTTTTTCTTGATTAAAATTTCATTTTCGGTTGCTTACATATATAGAGCGATAAATTTGCAAAGAGTAATTAGTTTCTTGCTTTGGTAACGATGTTTTTATTGGTGTTTTTTTTATGGTAAGACTGTAAGATTTTTGTAGTGTAATAGGAGCTTTTGTAGCGGGTGATGTACTGTGAAAAATCCTCAAAGTAGGCAATAGATTCTTGGGCATCAATAAACCCAAAGCCCTTATACTCTCCTTGTTCAATTAAAATTATAGAGATCTCAGAGGGGGTTCTTCCTTTGCCTTTAATGATATAGCTGTCTTGCTGTTGTTGAAAACTGTAGATAGCCTCTTGTACTCTTTTGTTGTAGACCTGAACATCCTCAAGGTCTTGACAAATCCCGTTACATTTTTTTATTTTATAATGTGAACAGGCACTACCTTGACTTTGTAGTGAGCAATACCTTGGACATAGTTCGTACTCTTGGCATAGCTGTTCTAAATGCTCAATTGCCAATGCATTGCTGTATAGCGTTGCAATAGAGTTTGTAGTTGTTTTGGTCTTACCTATGGCGAGTTGTAGTATTCCCAGTCTGTTGGTGTAATTAATAATTTGAAATGTTGTAGTAGGTCTTTTTTGTACCTTATTATATTTTGGGTAGTGCTTTATAATATTATGAGATTCAAGTAACAATGCTGTTAGTTCATTTCCAGTTGTCTCAAAATCTATATGGTATGTTTCCTGCGCCAGGGCAATTTCTTTAGAGGCCTTAGCGTACAAATGAGACAAAACTCTCTTTTTTATATTTTTGGCTTTACCCACATAGATGATTTTATCAGCCTTATTTTTAAAAAAATACACTCCAGGGGTTTGAGGCAATGCTGTAATATCTTCTGCGGGCAAATGGGGAGGAAGTGTTGCTTCTTTTGATGTCACATCCAATGCTTTTAACATAGTTTCATATCCAGAGATAGCGTCTATTTCAAGTAATTTATTAAAAAGTTTTACCGTAGCTTGGGTATCTGCTTGTGCTCGGTGAGCTCCTGTTAACTCTATGCCTATAGATCTAGTTAACCTACCAAGGCTATAGGAGGGAAGCCCTGGTATTAGTTTTCTGGATAGGCGCACTGTACACAGTTTTTTTCTTAAATAGGTAATGCCAACACCTGCAAACTCCTTTTTAAAAAAGCCAAAATCAAAATTTACATTATGTGCTACAAATACGGTGTCTTTTGTGAAATCATAGATTTCTCGGGCTACTTCTGCAAAGCTTGGCGCCGATGCAACCATTTGGTTATCTATACCCGTTAAGGCTGTAATTGTTGTTGGAATTAAACATCCAGGATTAATAAGAGTAGTGTAAGTGCCTTGTATCTCTCTATTTTTTACAAGAATGATACACACCTCTGTCATTCTTCCTTTAGAAACTCCTCCAGTTGTTTCTACATCAATAATTGCAAAGGTGGTAGTGTCAATATTTTTTTTCATTCCTACAAAAATACAATAAATTTGGATTATTTCCTTTTTAGTGGATTAATTCCAACATTTAGTTTGTTGTTATGGCTGCACGGTGTTGTCTTTTGAGTAGATATCATAAAGGGTACACCATCTTTATATTACTACGTTTGTAAGGATTATTTTTTGGCAAAGCTATTTCTACAAAACCATACTTTAGGTAGATATGGATTGCGTTTTCTAACTTTGTGTTTGAGTAAAGATAGAGTTGTTTAAAGTTGTTTTCTTTGGCAAAACCAATGCAGTATTTCAAGAGCTATTGGCCAAGATTTTTTCCTTGTTGCGATGGCGCTATTGCCATTTTTGTGAGCTCAAAAATACCATCGCCTCTCTTTATTAGAGCTACAGTGCCAATGGCGGTATTGTTTTGGGTACTAAAGAAAATTTCTCCACCAGGATGTATAATATGCTCCATGGGTTTACTTAAAACCTCTCTGTCATAAGGCTCCACATAAAAATAGGTTTCTAGCCACTGCAGATTAAGGTCATGAAAAGCTTGAGCATACTTGCTGTTAAAGGATTGTATTTCCAAAGAGTGATTAATTAAAGCAAAGGTTCTCCTACCTCTGTGAAGTATTCATTAATCATTGTTTTTGCTGTGTCGAGCTGTTCATTTCTTATAAACAGACGCACTTGGTTTGGAACACCTGTAGAAAACCCACCTGTGATACCGCTATGGTGATCGTCTTTTACGATGGGAGAAATTCCTTCTTCGTTTAGTCTTGCAATAAGGCCGTTTGCTATCATGGTTGGCCCTGTGTATATTCGTATTGTTTTTTGATCTTTATTCATGTGTTGTCCTATTTATTTTAAAAGTACTATCTAATATTTAAATTACAAGGCAAATCACTTTTTTAATGTCTTGTTTTTAATATTCTTGTTTTTTAAGCGTTATGTAACAAAGTTTGTATTACGTATCTTTAAAAAAAAAATAGTACCATGAATTTCAAACACATTCTTTGCATTGCATTTATAGGCCTATCTACAATTGCTAGCGCTCAAAAATATAAAAGCATAAGTACCAGCACCATCGAAAAAGACTGGCAAGGAACTACTTTCACTTCAGATAAAACCCTACAAGAAAATTTAGCACAAAGCACATCATTCTCTTTTATGGCTACTATTTTAGAAGACGAATTTTTGAGCAGCCAGTTATCTAGTCAAGAAATGGTTACTGTTTTTGTTGCCAACGATGCCTCTTTTATGGCACTAAAAGAAGATACTCGCAAGGCACTATTGGCAGATGATCAAAAAATAACACAATTAGTAAAGTTTCATACCATTCCAGGTAGAGTAGATAAAAATGCTATAGAAATGGCAATTTCTACCTCCGGTGGTAGGGCCTATTTTATAACACTTGAGGGTGAAAAATTAGCTGTAACAAGAAGTGCAGGAGCGTTAACCATTTCAGATAGTAAAGGAAACACTGCGGTTATAAAAGAAACAGATTTTTATCACAAAAATGGTTTTTTTCATATGGTAAAAGGTTTTGCTTTTGATACAAAGGCCTCCCAATAATATGATGGCTTAGCAGTTTTAACTCTTTTTTAAAACAATGCTATTTTGAGTTTGCTATTTCTAGTAAGGTCTTGTACACAAGTCTTGTGGGAAGCCCCATAACATTAAAAAAACATCCTTCTATTTTTTCTATTCCAATATACCCAAGCCAGTCTTGTATGCCGTAACTGCCAGCTTTGTCATAGGGTTTACATGTTTCTAGGTAATACTCAATCTCACTAATTGTGAGTTCTTTAAACTGCACCTTTGTGCAATCATAAACAGTTTGTTGGCAATCTTTAGTGGTAAAACATACAGAGGTAAACACGCTGTGGGTTTCACCACTTAAACCTTGCAGCATTTGTATTGCATCTTGCTTGTCTTTAGGTTTACCGATGGCGCGATTGTCTTTCCATACAATAGTGTCACTGGTAATTACAATTTGATTCTCTTTAATCTCTTTAAAGGCGGTCGCTTTTAATTGTGCTAAGTAATTTGTTATTTCTTGCGCTTTTAGATGCTTTGGAAATACCTCTTTGATTTCTCGAACATCTATTTTAAAATCTATATCTAATTCTTTGAAAAAATGCTGTCTTCTCGGGGAACCAGAGGCTAAGACAATATCAAAATTAAGCAGGTGTTTTTTTAGCATTTCGAGGTGTTTTATATTTTCATCAAATATAGCTAATGTACTATGTTTATTGAAAAAATATCATTTATTAAATTCGTTCTAAGCAGTTGCTTTAGTGGAGTGTTGCTTAGCATATAATTTGTTTGATTCTTTAGTATAGATTTTACTGATACCATCGTTACATTATTATATAATAAACACATACATAACCGCTGTATTATTATTAAATTTGAACTTATCACGAATCATACAAAAAAACACACCAATGGATAATCATAAAGATGGCGATATTAGCCAATGCCCATTTATGGGAGGCACTCAAAAACAAACAGCAGGTAAGGGAACTTCTGTGCGAGATTTTTGGCCCAATGAACTAAAATTAAATATTCTACGTCAAAATGGAGTAAAATCTGACCCTATGGGTGCAGATTTTAATTATGCAGATGCGTTTAACTCCATAGATTTTGCTAGTTTAAAGCTAGATGTTATTAATGCCATGACAGATTCTCAAGATTGGTGGCCTGCAGATTATGGAAACTATGGTCCATTTATGGTTCGTATGGCTTGGCATAGTGCTGGTACCTATAGAGTTGGAGACGGCCGTGGTGGAGCACGTTCTGGATCGCAACGTTTTGCACCAATAAATAGTTGGCCAGACAATGGTAATTTAGACAAAGCACGTTTATTACTTTGGCCTATTAAAAAGAAATATGGAAACAAATTATCTTGGGCAGATTTAATGATTCTTGCAGGAAACTGCGCAATGGAATCTATGGGATTTGAAACCTTTGGTTTTGCTGGTGGACGTGAGGATGTTTGGGAGCCAGAACAAGACATATATTGGGGTTCTGAAACCGTTATGGGAGAAAATAAAGAACGATACGCCGAAGGTGAATTAGAAGATCCTTTAGCTGCTGTAATGATGGGTTGGATTTATGTAAATCCGGAAGGACCCAATGGAGATCCAGATCCAATGGGCTCTGCAAAAGACATTAGAGAAACCTTTGGTAGAATGGCAATGAATGATGAAGAAACGGTAGCCCTTGTTGCGGGTGGACACACATTTGGTAAAGCGCATGGTGCCGCAGACCCAGACAAATATGTTGGACCATCACCACATGGAGCTCCTATAGAAGAAATGAGTACGGGTTGGAAAAACTCTTTTGGCACAGGAGTTTTAGATGATACCATTACAAGTGGTATAGAAGGCGCTTGGACACCAAATCCAACAGTTTGGGATCATGATTATTTTGATATGTTACTAAATTATGACTGGGAACTTACAAAAAGTCCTGCAGGTGCGCATCAATGGAAACCAACAGCAGTATCAAATGCGAAAAAAGCACCCAAAGCGGGTGATGCAAACAATACGCAAGATTTAATGATGACTACTGCTGATATTGCTTTAAAGCAAGATCCAGCGTATTTGGAAATTTCTAAACGTTTTCACAAAGATCACAAAGCTTTTGAAGATGCTTTTGCAAGAGCGTGGTACAAGTTAACACACAGAGATATGGGACCAATCTCTAGATATTTAGGTCCAGAAATACCAAAAGAAGAATTGATTTGGCAAGATCCAATTCCAGCAGGGCAGTCATTGTCTGAAACAGATGTAACAAGCTTAAAGAGCCTAATTTTAGCCTCAGACCTTACTATATCACAATTGGTTTCTACGGCTTGGGCTTCTGCATCAACCTTTAGAGGGTCAGACATGAGAGGTGGCGCAAATGGAGGAAGAATCCGATTAGAACCTCAAAAAAATTGGGAGGTAAATTCTCCTAAGCAATTAGCAATGGTTCTCGCTAGTTATGAAACTATTAAATCTAATTTTAATGGAAGTGTTTCTATTGCAGATTTAATTGTCTTGGGTGGTTGTGTAGCAATAGAAGAGGCTGCTTTAAAAGCGGGACATACTATCTCTGTACCTTTTACAAGTGGTAGAGCAGATGCTTCTCAAAAGCAAACGGATGTTGCTTCTTTTGGTTATTTAGAACCGAAAGCAGACGGATTTAGAAATTTTATTAAAAAAGATTTAAACCTAGCAGCAGAAGAATTATTGATTGATAGAGCGCAATTATTAACACTTAGTATTCCAGAAATGACTGTTTTAGTTGCAGGTATGAGAGTTTTAGGCACCAATTATGACGCTTCGAAATACGGTGTATTTACAGATACTGTTGGCACACTTACCAATGATTTCTTGGTAAATATCTTAGATTTTAGCAACACTTGGAAAGCAACCTCTGAGGATGACACCTTATTTGAAGGTTCAGACAGAAGAACAGGCGTTATCAAATATAGAGGAACAAGAGCCGATTTAATTTTTGGATCAAACACAGAACTTAGAGCAATTGCTGAAGTGTACGCTGCAGATGATGGTAAAGATAAGTTTGTTACAGATTTTGTAGCTGCTTGGACCAAGGTCATGAATCTTGATAGGTTTGATGTATTGTAAGTGTATTTAAAAACTATATGTACTAAAAAAAGGTGATGCATTACGCATCACCTTTTTTTATGAATGACTTTTTTTAAGGGGTTTGTATATGTGCTAGGCTATATGATTTAACAAGAATTTATGAGCCATGAAATGTTGTAAATATTACATTTATAAAAAAAAAAATTGAAATATGAAAAAAACAACCTTTAGCGCATCAGTGCTAGCGTTACTCGCTGCATTTGTTTTTACAACATCTTGTAAAAATGGTGCAATGTCAAAAGATAGTGCAAAACTATCTGTTGCCTATGAAAAATACGAATTAGAAAATGGTTTAGATGTTATTCTGCACCAAGACAAAAGTGACCCAATAGTTTCTCTAGCGGTTCAGTACGGTGTGGGCTCCAACAGGGAGAAGACAGGTCGTACCGGTTTTGCTCACTTATTTGAGCATATGTTATTTCAGGAATCAGAAAATGTACCACAAGATCAATTCTTTAAGAAAATACAAGATGCCGGTGGAACCTTAAATGGAGGTACCTGGAAAGATGGTACTATATACTATGAAACGGTTCCAAACAATGCCATGGAGATGATGATGTGGCTTGAGAGTGATCGTATGGGGTGGTTTATAAATACAGTTACCGAGTCCGCTTTTCAAAACCAACAAGAAGTGGTCCAAAATGAAAAGCGTCAACGTGTTGATAACAATCCTTACGGACATACCGGGTGGGTTATAGACAAAGCAATATACCCAGAAGGGCATCCATACAACTGGCAAGTTATTGGCGAGCTAGTAGACCTGCAGAGTGCTACTGTTGCAGATGTTCGTGAGTTTTATGAAAAATTCTACGGTCCTAATAACGCTACTTTGGTATTGGTTGGTGATTTTGAGACAGACCAGGCTAAAGCCATGATTGAAAAGTATTTTGGTGAAGTTAAAAGAGGTCAAGAGGTGCCAAAATTAAGCCCAATGCGTACCACTTTGGAGCAATCTAAAAGATTGTACCATGAAGATAATTTTGCCACTACGGCGCAATTAAATATGGTATGGCCAACACTAGAGCAGTATACAGATGATGCATATGCACTTAATGTACTTGCAGAGTTAATATCTCGAGGAAAAAACGCACCCCTTTACAAGATATTAGAAAAAGAGAATGGACTTTCATCAAGTTATTATTCTTTTAATCGTTCAGCAGAGTTGGCAGGAGTCTTTAGAATTTCTGTAACAGCAAATGATGGTAAGAGTTTAAAAGATGTTGAGCTTGGAGTTAATGAGGCTTTTGCTTTATTTGAAAAGGATGGTGTTACAGATAGAGATATTGCACGAGTAAAAGCGGGTCTAGAAACTGGTTTTTATAACGGTATAAGTAGTGTGCAAGGGAAAGCTTTTCAGCTAGCTAGCTACAATGTCTTTGCAGGAAGCCCAAGCTTTATTGAAACAGATATAGAAAACATCCAAAAAGTCACAAAAGAAGACGTGATGCGTGTTTACAACACTTATATTAAGGATATGCCTTTTGTAATGACAAGTTTTGTGCCTAAAGGAAAGTTAGATTTAATTGCAGATAACTCTATCAAAGCAGAGGTTGTAGAAGAAAAAATAGTTGAAAACATTCAAAAACAAACCACAGAGCAAAATACAGAGCAGGTTGTAAAGACACCTTCTGTTTTTGACCGCTCTTTAGAGCCTGAGCAAGGAGATTCTCCAGCGCTTAATGTTCCAGAGAGTTGGAAACAAGAGCTTTCAAATGGTATGATGGTATATGGTATCGAGCAAAATGAGATTCCTACAGTGAATTTTAGTTTGGTTATGGATGGTGGACACCTTCTAGATGCTATAGAAAAAAATGGTGTTGCTAGTTTAATTACAGACATCATGATGGAAGGTACTGCAACTAAAACTCCTCAAGAGTTACAAGAAGAAATTGAGATGCTAGGTGCCAATATTAATATGTACACCACACGTGAGTCTATAGTGATTCAGGTAAACACTTTGGTGCGTAACTATGAGGCTACATTGGCCTTGGTTGAAGAGATATTAACTCAGCCACGTTGGGATTTGGAAGAGTTTGGACGTATCAAAACAGCAGCTATAAATAGGGTGAAGAGATCTTCTGCAAACCCAAATGCAGTGGCAGGACGCGTTTTTAATAAGTTGCTGTATGGCGAGGATCATATTTTTGCCTACCCAAACACTGGGACGGTTACCTCTATTGCTGCAATTGCCATGGAAGATGTAAAAGCGTTTTACGACAAGAATTTCTCTCCATCGGTATCTAAATTTCATATTGTAGGGCAGATAGACAAAACAAAAGCCATGGCTGGACTTATTAATTTAGAGAAAAACTGGACGAGCAAACAGGTTACCATACCCAGTTATCCAATAGCTAACGCTAGAGATAAGTCTTCTGTGTATTTTGTAGATATTCCAGGTGCAAAACAATCAGTGATTCAGATTGGTAATATATCTTTAGCTAGAAGCGATACAGATTTCTATTCGGCAGAGGTTATGAATTATGCTCTTGGTGGCGCTTTTAACGGTGTTGTTAATAGAATATTAAGAGAAGAAAAAGGATACACCTACGGAGCTCGTACAGGTTTCAGGGGCAGTAAGATACCAGGAACCTTTAGAGCCTCTTCTAGTGTAAGAACAAATACTACCGGAGAATCTGTAACTATTTTTAGAGATGAAATTAACAAATACAAACAAGGAATCTCTCAAGAAGATCTAGATTTTACCAAGAATGCTTTAATTAAATCAAACGCACGTCGTTTTGAGACTCAATTTGCGCTGTTAGGGATGTTGCAAGAGATGAGTATTTACGGACTTGACCAAGATTATATTGCCGAAGAAGAGGCAACGGTTAGAAACATGACCTTAGATGCCCACAAAGCTCTTGCTAATAAATATCTGGATACTTCGAAAATGGCATACTTAGTTGTGGGTGATGCGCAAAGCCAATACACTCAATTTAGAGATATGGGATTTGATGAGGTATTGCTTTTAGATAAAGAGGGAGAGGAAGTGAAGCTAGAAAATGTGAAGCAATAGTTTTTAATAAAAACAATTATAATATAAAAAGGGGAGCTTAACGGCTTCCCTTTTTTTATTCTATGACACACTATAAAACCAGCTGCTTTGTTATATGTTTTTATAGCTAATAAGATAGCGTGAACGCAATTTAGTCTTGCCTAAAAATAAATTACAACATATTGTTTTTCAACACTATAGGTTATTTAATGTAAAGTTATTATTTGCCCTTGTCTGAAATGCAATTTTCCCACAAAATATCACCTGGTGCAGGTGCTGTAATTGTCATTTCTTCCTTTTTAACAGGGTGCATAAAAGAGAGTTTTCTAGCATGCAGATGAATGCTGCCATCTTTGTTGGATCTGTCAAAACCATATTTCAAATCCCCTTTTATTGGACAATTAATGCTTGCCAGTTGTGCTCTAATTTGATGGTGTCTTCCAGTTTCTAAAAGAATTTCTAAGGCTACATAGCGTTGCATTTTCTTTAAGACATGATAATGAAGTATCGCTTTTTTGCTATCTGGAACTTCTTTGGTGTTTGCGTAGCTTTTATTTTGCTTTGGATTTCTTTTAAGATAATGGGTAAGGGTGTCACTATCTTTTGGTGGCGAATTTTTCACTACTGCCCAATAGGTTTTCTTTGTTTGCCGCTCTGCAAAAGATTTGTTTAGTCTAGGTAGTGCCTTTGATGTCCTGGCAAATACAATCACACCACTTGTGGGTCTATCAAGCCTATGCACAACCCCAAGATACACGGCTCCGGGTTTATTGTATTTCTTGGCAAGATAGGCTTTGGTGATTTCAGAAAGGGGCGTATCTCCAGTCTTATCTCCCTGTACAATGTCTCCAGGGCGTTTGTTTACAACAATGATATGATTGTCTTCAAACAACACCTGAAGGTTATCTGGGGTGCTGTGTGTCGTTTTTTTATTTGTTTTGGTATGAGTATGTTGTTTTTCCGAAATACAATTGGTATTAGTACTGTTCTGTATCGTTTGGAAAATCTCCGCTTTTCACATCTGTACTATAGTTTTTAAAAGCCGTAGTCATTTCCTTATACATATCCAGGTATCTTCTTAGAAAGCGAGGATTAAACTCATGTGTCATGCCAAGCATGTCATGTGTTACAAGTACTTGACCGTCTATTGCGTTACCTGCTCCAATACCAATTACAGGTATGGTAAGGCTTTGTGCAACTTCCTGTGCAAGTTTGGCAGGAACCTTCTCTAGTACAATGGCAAAACATCCTGCTTTTTCTAGAAGTAAAGCGTCTTGTTTAAGCGCCTCTGCTTCTGCATCTTCTTTGGCCCTAACGGTGTAGGTTCCAAATTTATAGATAGATTGTGGTGTAAGTCCTAAATGCCCCATAACTGGAATACCTGCATTTAAAATTCTTTTCACAGATTCTTTAATTTCTTTACCCCCTTCTACCTTTACGGCATGACCTCCACTTTCTTTCATGATACGAATGGCAGAGCGTAAGGCTTCTTTTGGATCACTTTGGTAGCTCCCAAAAGGAATATCTACCACCACTAAACTACGCTCTACTGCGCGAATCACAGAGGTTGCATGATAAATCATCTGATCTAGTGTGATGGGGAGTGTAGTTTCATGTCCCGCCATAACATTAGAGGCAGAGTCACCAACAAGTATCACGTCTATGCCAGCTCCATCAACAATTTTTGCCATGGTATAGTCATAGGCTGTGAGCATAGAGATCTTCTCTCCACGATTTTTCATATCTACCAAGGTTTTGGTAGTGATTCTTTTGTATTGTTTCTTTGCTGTAGACATAAGGTGTTGTATAAAGTGTAAATGTACTAATTTGTATATAATTTTTACTTTGGCTTATCTTATTAATTAGTCATATTTTGCACTTATGGTTGTGCTGTAATTCCATTTTTCTTGCACTTTTAGTACTTGCTCAATTACATCACGCACGCAGCCTTTACCTCCTTTTAGGTGAGAAACATACTTACTTAGCGCTTTTATTTCTGGGACCGCATCTTGGGGGCAGCAAGGCATAACAACTTGTTGCATTACCTTGTAATCTGGCAGGTCATCACCCATATACAGTACTTGCTGGGGTGTGATATTGTTTTCTTGAAGGTACTTTTCAAGTGTTTTTGTTTTATGATGTGTGCCTAGATGTATATCATTAATCCCTAGCCCGGCAAGACGTTTACGAACTCCTTCATCAGTACCGCCAGAAATGATACATACATTAAAGCCCTCAAGCAGTGCTTCTTTTAAGGCAAAGCCATCTTTGGTATGCATGGTTCTGTGCATTTCTCCATCTGTTGTTATTGTAATTGTTCCGTCTGTTAGCACGCCATCTACGTCAAAAACGAAGGTGGTGATTTGATGCAAATATTCTTTATAGCTTTTACTCATCTTGTGATATATTTCTTTTTTGAATACTACTTGTAAGTAGTTGATATACTTCTTGTTGTTGTGTTGTAAGAAGCCCTTGATGTGTCTGAATTGTTTTTTTATCTCCTCTTTTGGCTGGTCCAGTTTGGGCCTGGGCAGGAGTAAGGTATTCTATTTTATTGGCCGTTTCTTTAATTAAAGGTGCCAATAGACTAAAATCTAATTGTTGTTTTTTTAAAATATCTTCTGAAATATGATATAACTCATTCACAAAATTATTTACAAATACGGCGGCTACATGCAACTTTGTCCTTTCAGAAGAACTAATATTATACACTTTTTGTGAAATTAGAGTGCCTAAATTTGATAATAAAGATAGATCCTCCTTGTTTTGAGCCTCCACACAAATAGGGATGTTTTTAAAGTCAATCTCTTTGTTTTTTGAAAATGTTTGTAAAGGGTAAAACACTCCTTTTTTATTGGTGTTACTAATAGCTTCCAAAGCAGCTCCTCCACAGGTGTGAGCTACCAACTTATTTGTAAAAGGAAGTTGTGACGTGATACTGTGTATAGTATCGTCAGGGACTGCGGCGATATACACATCTGCCTTGGGTGTAATCTCTAGTATGTTTGTTACAATCCTCTTGTCGTGAGTGTTTTCTTTGGGGATACTGCGTGTATAGACTTGCAGTACCTTAATACCAGGGCTAGTCTCAAATACCTTAAATAGATGAGATCCAACATTACCAAAACCCAAAATAACAACTGTAATCATAGTGTAAAAATACAAGAATTTTTTATGGCAATAGTATGCCTTTTATGGAATGAATACTAAAGAGTGTTAATGCTATCACATTTCAGATACATAAGGAGTACAAAAAGACCATTTTGTAGTATTTTTGCAAAAAATAATACTTGATGCAAAAGAAACTAGCTTCCATTATATTTTCTACCCGTTTAACGGCTACTTTATTTATTGTATTTGCTATAGCAATGGCTGTTGGTACATTGGTTGATGCCTCTTCAGAGACTTCGCCCACACCGTATTCTCGAGCGCTAATATACAATGCATGGTGGTTTGAGGCTATTATGGGGTTGTTTGTGGTTAATTTTCTAGGAAATATTGTTCGCTTTAAAATGTTTAGTAAAGAAAAAGCGACAACCCTAGTGATACACTTGTCTTTTATACTTATTCTAGTAGGCGCATTTGTAACAAGATATATTGGTTATGAGGGTGTTATGCAAATAAATGAGGGAGACACCTCCAACGAAATACTATCTGAGTTTGCCTATTTAAATGTTTTTATAGATGGTGATTATGTCATTGATGGCCAACAACAGCGCCTTAAATTAGCGCCAAAGAAAATGGATCTCTCCCAGCGATTGAGCAATCATTTTTCTATAAATAAAACGTACAACCAGACTCCTGTAACAATCACCTATAAAGATTTCATTAAAGGTGCTACCAAAGGAATGATTGAAGACCCCCTTGGAGAAGGATATCTCAAAATTGTTGAAGCCGGTGACGGAACACGCCATGATCACTATGTAAAAGTGGGAGAGGTTTCCAATATTCATAACATATTATTTGCTGTTAATAAGCCAACCAAAGGGGCTATAAATATATTCTATGATGAGCAGTCACAAGAATATCAAATACAATCATCTTTTGCTGGTGAGTACATGCGCATGGCAGATCAACAAAAAGGAATTGTTATTAAAGACAGCCTTCAAAATTTACAGTTACGCTCGCTCTATCAAATGGCAGCCATGGCATTTGTAATTCCAGACCCTGTGGTTAATGGGCGTATGGGCATTATAAAAGCCACTGAAGACGCTCCAGCTGTAACTAATGCTTTGATACTAAATGTTAGCTCTGGTGGCCAAACAAAGACTTTAGAACTTCTAGGAGGTAGAGGCTCTACACCAAGCCCCGTGAAGGTTGATATAAATGGTCTTGTGGTATATGCTACCTACGGAAGTAAAACAATAGAATTGCCTTTTAGTATCACCCTCAATGATTTTATTGCCGAGAAATACCCTGGCACAGAAAAAAGTTACAAATCTTTTAAAAGTAAAGTTACTGTTAATAGTGCCGATGGAACATTTCAAGAAGAAGAAATTTTCATGAATAATGTCTTAGATAAAGAAGGATTCCGCTTTTTTCAGTCTGGATTTCAGCCTGATGAGAAAGGGACTATTTTAGCGGTAAACCATGATATGTGGGGAACTTGGATTACCTACATAGGTTATTTTCTGTTGTATTTTGGACTTATGGCAATTTTGTTTGATAGAAATTCCAGATTTGGAAACCTTAAAAAGTATCTAGAAAAAATAAAGAAAAAGAAGAAACTGCTAGCGTGTCTTGCGATGCTTTTTATGAGTACTGTTGCCATTAGCCAGACAGATAACCACCAGCACGTAACTACTATAAACACACAAATAGATTCTTTGATTAATGCCAATGCGGTTTCCAAAGAGCACGCTGCAGCTTTTGCCCGTTTGGTAATTCAGGACAATGGCCGCATGAAGCCAATAAGTACTTTTGCCAGTGAGTTGATACGTAAGGTGAGTGGAAGTGACTCCTACAACGGTCTAGATGCAAATCAAGTGTTTATGTCTGTGACACAATTTCCAAGACTGTGGTCTCAGGTACCCATAATTAAGTTAAAGAGAGGTAATGATAGCATACGTGATATTGTAGGTGTTCCTAAAGGTACTAAAACAATAGCCTTAATAGATTTGTTTGACAAAGATGTTAATTTCAAGCTAGATCCATATTTAGAGGCTGCTACCTCTACAAATACTCCTAATCAATTCCAAAAAGATTTTATTAAGGCCTATGAGAGCTATTATATATTCAATCAAGCGCTGGGGGGTAGTATTTTAAAGATATTTCCTGTACCCGCAGATCCTGGTAACAAATGGGTGTCTTACCCAGAATTGAACGAAAGCGCCATTAAAGGGCAAGATTCTATGTTTACAAAAACGGCTTTGCCCTTGTACTTTAATAGCCTTAGTGCTGCAAAGGCTAGTAACGATTATACAAAGCCTGCTGAAATATTGAGCCTCATTAGAGCTTACCAGAAAAAACATGGTAGTGAGGTGCTTCCAAGTGATTCAAAAATTAGCGCAGAGATAGCCTACAACAAAATTAATATTTTCAATAGGCTGTTTCGTTATTTTACCCTCTTAGGTGTATTGATGTTTATTGGTATTATCATACAAATATTTAAAGAAGGACCTCTTGTAAATGGCTTTGTTAAAGTTTGTAAAATAGTGATTTGGTCTTTCTTTGTAGCCATGACCCTTGGGCTTATTGCACGCTGGTATATCTCTGGACATGCCCCTTGGACAGATGCCTATGAATCTATTATATATGTGGCTTGGGCCACCGTATTTTTTGGTTTGGCATTTGGAAGGAAAAGTGATCTTACAGTTGCCTCTACTGCATTTGTAGCAGCTATTATATTGTGGGTAGCCAATCAAAACTGGCTTGACCCTGCTATTTCAACACTAGTACCTGTACTTGATAGCTATTGGCTTATGATACATGTGGCGGTTATTGTGGCTAGTTATGGACCCTTTACTTTAGGTATGATATTGGGTGTTACGGTTCTTATTTTAATGATTCTTACCAATGGCGCCAATAAAGCAAAAATGGATTTAAACATTAAAGAATTAACTACCATCAACGAACTTGCTTTAACTGTAGGTCTTGTGATGCTTACCATAGGAAACTTTTTGGGCGGTCAATGGGCAAATGAGAGTTGGGGACGTTACTGGGGCTGGGATCCAAAAGAGACTTGGGCGCTTATTAGTATTATGATATATGCCTTTGTTATACACATGCGACTCGTTCCAGGTCTTCGAGGAAAATGGATATATAACGTGGCCTCTATTGCTGCGTACGGTTCTATAATGATGACCTATTTTGGAGTTAACTTCTACTTAACTGGTTTGCACTCTTATGCAAGTGGAGATGTACCCGTGACCCCCTCTTTTGTATATTATCTAGTAGCATTTTTAGTTGTATTGGCTATTATATCCTATGTTTTCTATAGAAAACATTATATAAAAAAAGGATAGACCCTAGGTCTATCCTTTTAAAACAATAACAAACGTTACTTAGTTATATAAAAAATCTGGTTGTAGATTAAGAAGATTAACATCTTCTTGTACAGCTTCTCCAATTTGTATTTTATTGTACAGGCTTCTTGTCATTTCTTCAATCTCTATCTCTGAGGTATTTAGCTTTTTGGCTATCTTTTTGTTTTCTTTTCCCTCGCTAATGTATTGCAATAACTTTATTTCTAATCCGTCAAGATCGTACTGCATGATTAGATTTTCTAAATACATTTCTTCGGTTAATTTTATAATATTGTCTCGCTCCATCATTTTTCTTTATTTAAAAATATTTCCATTTCTGTTTTACGTGCTGCTGTTTCTTCTTTTATGTCTTTCATTCTAAATAGTATTGCATATGTCATTAACAGTACATTAATGAAAAATGATGCCTTTACTGCGGTCAATGAGACGTTTAAAAAATTAATTCCAATTACTTGTAAAACGAAGTAATCAAGTACCAGCAATAGTGGTATTGCCATACCAAGTACATAAAACTTTGAATAATTGTTTTTTAAGAATAACATAATACCGCCTGCGAAGTAGCATGTCAATAGCGTGAAAGATATAATGTTAACCGCTACTGGAAGCATTGCATTGTCAACAAACCAGTGTGTTACAGATAGTCCTGCAGCAACTAAAAATAGAGGTACAGTAAATGTTTTCAATTTTGGAAAGTATTCTTTTATTGTTAAATACTGCGATGAATACAGTGCTACTAGACCTGCGGTAGCGCATAGTATTTTTGTGGTAACGGCAGTACCTTTAAATAAGGTTTGTTGAAATAATAGGCCAGAGAGGTTGTCTTCTCCAAAGAACAATAACAGGGTTCCTGTTACGGCTAATCCAAAATATCCAAAGACTTTTTCTTCGAATAAAAAGAAGCTTATCAAGTTTAAAAGTAAGATGATGCTAATTGCTCCATAAAATGTACCTTTTAAAAACAAGCTACCAGTTGTATTGGCTTCACTTTTTTGTGAAACCACACTTGCTTTGGGTGCTGCTTTTATCGGCAAGGCCATTGCAGTGATACTAGTAAAGTTACTTACACTAGATAATAATGAACTTTGCGCAATACGTTCTTTACTTTTGTTTTCTGCTTTTGCTGTTACAGCACCATAACTAAATAGGCACAAAAGTAAAAACAAACAAAACTTGGGGGCATTCGTTTGATGTTTCATAATAGTAGGTTTAATTTATTTGGGACCGGCAAGATACAAAACATTTACACTTTAACTAATAAATATGCATTTAATCGATGAAATGAACAAAAAAAAGAGTTTCACGTATATGTGAAACTCTTTTTACATTCTATTTAATTGGTTTTTAGTGCCCTACCATATCTTCTGGTTTTACCCACGCGTCAAACTCATCTTCACTTAAATATCCTAGATTTACAGCCTCTTGCTTTAGCGTAGTTCCATTTTTATGAGCTGTATTTGCTATTTCTGCTGCTTTATAATAGCCTATTTTGGTGTTTAAAGCGGTAACAAGCATTAGAGAGTTGTTTAATTGTTGGTCTATTACAGCTTCGTTGGCTTTAATACCACTTGCGCAATGCGCCTCAAAAGATAGGCAAGCATCACCCAGTAGCTGTGCAGATTCCAACATGTTTGAGGCCATCACAGGTTTAAAGACGTTTAATTCATAGTGTCCTTGCATACCACCAACGGCAATTGCCATGTCATTACCTATTACTTGCGCGCATACCATGGTGAGCGCCTCACACTGTGTAGGGTTCACTTTACCTGGCATAATAGATGATCCAGGTTCATTAGCAGGAATAGCTATTTCTCCAATACCACTTCTAGGTCCACTAGCCAGCATTCGAATATCATTGGCTATTTTGTTTAACGATACGGCCAATTGTTTTAAAGCCCCATGAGATTCAACAATAGCGTCGTGAGCAGCTAATGCTTCAAATTTGTTTTTTGCAGTAATTAAAGAAAGACCAGTAAAGTTTGCAATATGAGCTGCTACATTCTCTGAGTAGCCTTTAGGGGTATTAATACCTGTTCCTACGGCAGTTCCTCCTAGTGCCAATTGAGATAAGTGTGGCAAGGTGTTTTTTAATGCTATAAGCCCATGCTCTAATTGAGATGCATAGCCGCTAAACTCTTGCCCAAGGGTTAGGGGAGTAGCATCCATTAAGTGGGTTCGTCCTATTTTAACGATTTTATCAAACTCTTTAGACTTTGCAAGCAATGTGTTGTATAATTTGGTAACACCAGGAATGGTTAGGTCTATTAATTTTTTGTAAGATGCAATATGCATTGCAGTAGGGAAAGTATCGTTTGATGATTGAGATTTATTCACATCATCATTAGGTTGTAGTGTTTTTTCTCCCTGGCCAATAGTTTTTCCTACCAATTGATGTGCACGATTTGCTATTACCTCATTAACGTTCATGTTACTTTGGGTTCCACTACCAGTTTGCCAAATAACAAGCGGGAATTGAGCATCGTGTTTACCTTCTAATATTTCATCACATACTGCGGCTATTAAATCTCTTTTAACCACAGGAAGGCCTCCCAATTCACAGTTAGAAAATGCGGCTGCTTTTTTTAGATACGCAAAACCATATATTATTTCTAGTGGCATAGATCCTGGTCTGCCAATTTTAAAGTTATTTCTAGAGCGCTGTGTTTGAGCTCCCCACAATACATTAGAGGGTACTTTTACATCACCCATCGTATCTTTTTCTATTCTAAAATCTTCCATATGTAAATACTTGATATATTACAAAAATACTAGTTTATAGGAGTTTAGTTGTATATATGTAGAGTATTATTTGTGCCTGTCACTCAATAAGTCGTTTTTTTTATTTTTGGGCACTTTAATCTTTCAGAAATTAAAAAATCAGTTTATCTTTGTGATTCTAAACACAATATTATGTTCGATTTTGACCAGTACCTAGGATTTCTTGCTTTTTTAACTATTTTAACCATTGGTTTTTGGCTTATGATATTCTTGGTTTCCATAATTCCTTATTGGATTGGTGGTGCACTTATTGAAAACATGAAGCTCAAGCGCGAAGCAAAAAACAAAACAGACAAGTAATCACTTGTATCATATAAAAAAAGGGCCAATGAATATATCATTGGCCCTTTTTTTATGGTAGTATTTTTCTATTTTTTAACAACCTTGATAGTTTGAGAATTATTTTTAGCATTACTTAGTTGCACAAAGTAAATCCCAGATGGCATATCGTCCATAGGTATTCTTGTTGTTTCTGTAGTTATTTTTCTTTTTTTAACGCTTCTACCTGTTTTATCGTAAACAATCATATTTAAATTCTCAGAAGATCTAAGCTCAAGATACGTATCAATCACAGTTGCTGTAATTTCAAAATCCATTAACTGGTTATCTGTTGTTCCTAATATAGTACCCGTGTTTCCATAGAGAAATGCCCAGCTATAGGTAAAAGCACCTGGTACAACCTCTGTTTCTTCCCAAAATAATACATCTTGTATTAGACAAGCAACTTCAGCGGTTTCATTTATAAGTGTAGCAGAAACATTCATTGTTTCTGTAGTAGGAATGTTGTGATTAAATGCAAAAAAAGCTTCATCATTTAAAGTTTCTTGGATGATAATATTATCTTGAATGTCTGTAATGGTCCAGGTAATAACATTATCCTCTCTTGGCCAAGTTAAGTAGTGACCTGGATGGTATATGTTAACATAGTCTTCAATAGAACCCACATTAACAATTAAGTTCATATCATCGCATCCCACTTGCCCTTGTGTTGTTTGTGTTAGTCCTGCAGCAATAAAAAGTGTAAGTAAAAAATTTTTCATGGTATAAGTAGTTTGTTGTTTATAGTGTAAAAGTGCAATAATTTTGTGTTAACTACTTCACGGCAACACGTGAAATATTTAAATTCACAGCTATTTGTGAAAATAAGCTTCGATTTATTTAAGGTATCACAAGTACCTTTAACTCTATTTTTGCTTTTTCACAAGCACTTTCAATACACGCTATATAGGGTAGTAGATTTGGATCTGTCTCTACAGGGTTGGTGAAAAACACAATTTCACTAATACACTTGGCAGCTATTTGAGATGCTATTACATTAGCGTGCGCTTCTACTTCTGTTTGGTTAAGTAGGTGATTATAATAGTTTATTTGCTGATGCGCCTCTACAAGGCCATGTTTTCCTGAGAGAATTACAAACTTGGCGTTTTGGCTATTTGCTAATTCAAATACTTTAGAAATTCTCTCACTGTCATACAATTGTATAGCCGGCAGGGCTTTTTTTGAGTAGTTTTTTTGAGCTGAACAATAGGTAGCGTACGCAAGCATTTTTTTTATTTTTTCCAGGTTCCACCATATCTGTAGGTGGGATTATCCTTTTTTATGACTATCAAACATTCTTTACATACAAACACCCAATCTTTTTGGCCATTGTATTGTGCTCTATACATGGTAGGAAAGTCTTTGTTGCATTGGTAACAGTATTTAATTCTCTCTTTCATGTGGCTATTTTATCTAGCCAAAAGTTTAGCAGACACTTTATAGCTTGCTGTATAGCTCATACTAGGTGTAGCGGTTTTAAAGGTTAAAAACGCTTTTTTATACCATTTAGCGTCTGTGGTTTTTCTTTTAAATTCTTCATGAGTGCAAACTCTATGGGCCTTGCCATCAAGCCATGACGTTATCGTGAAAATTCCAATCCCAAAATGTTCAACGCGTTGTAAAATGGTTTGAAAATCTGTTTCAGAAAAAAAATGAAGATCCTCTTGGGTATCTTCATGCGCTATCTTTTTCAAATCTGTAAAAACGTGTTCTTCTAAAAATGCTGCTTTCTCCATAGTTATGCTATTGTGTTTGTGTATTAGTTTATGTCCAACATATACTAGTTTATGAGTATTGTGGATAGATTTGATATTTGTTTATAATACTTTTAACACCTCTTGGGGTGGTCTTCCTATTACTGCTTTTCCGTTTTTTATAGCGATAGGACGCTCAATGAGTTTTGGGTTGTTAACCATAGCGTTAATAAGCTGAACTTCTGTGAGTGTTTTGCCCTTGTAGTTTTCTTTCCAGATAGTCTCATTTTTTCTGACAAGGTCTATGGCAGAAACTCCTAATTGTTGAAGTATTTTTTTTAAGGCATCTTCACTAAGGGTATCTTTTAAGTACAATACAATCTCAACAGGCTCATTTGCCTGCTGTAATACTTGTAAAGCTTGTCTTGATTTGCTGCAACGTGGGTTATGATATAGCGTAGTCATGGTTTTGTTTTATTTTAAACGTTGCATATCTTCTCTGTAGTCATACTGTAAATCTTCATGCAAGGCTTCAATTTTCTTATCAATAAGCTGTATTTGCCTATCATATAAATTGTGAAGTGTTATGTTTCTTGTAATTGATGGCTTAAAAGTAATAAGGCGCTCACAAAAATGAAGTAAAATAGCAACCTCTGTTTCTTTATCATTTGAATACCGAATGTATTTTTTTACATTTTTCAATATTTTACGCACACTTTTTTTAAGGTAGTAAAAGTTGGTATTTGTAATGCTGTTAAACTCATCATCAATAGTTTCTTTGATATGTGTGATGTACCCTTGCTCATCATCTGCCTCAAATAATAAATAGGTGAGTAGCTCTTTGTTTTCTTTTTTAAAACGTCCCAATCGCAAACACAGCTCTTCTATATCTTGAGAAGAACGAAGTTTTAATTCTTTTTTTATTTGTGCTAAGCTAGCGGCTTTCAATAGATGGTGTTTTAAACAAATATATAACAAGCCAAGGAGTTATACAGAAATACTATTTTAAAAAAAGAAATTATTTTTTTGTTTTTCTAACCATGCATGGTTTGCTGCTTGCCATAGTTTTTTATAATCTCTCCTTCAAAATCTATGAGGTCTTGCCATCTTTTCTCCACATCAATTCCTTGGCCATATTTTCTAGCAAACCCCAAAAAAGTGGTGTAATGACCAGCCTCGCTTATCATGAGTTCTCTATAAAATGCAGAGAGCTTTTCGTCCTTGATGCGCTCGCTTAGAAGTTTAAACCGCTCACAGCTGCGAGCTTCAATCATTGCAGAGAATAGAAGCCTATCTACCATGGCCTGTTGCCTGCTGCCTCCATTACAGGTAAATTGAAACAATTGATTTACATAATGGTCTTTACGCTCACGTCCTAGTTTGTATCCTCTTTCTTTGATGATGTTGTGTACCATCTCAAAATGTTCTAATTCTTCTTGGGCTAGTTTTAATAAATCTGTAACTAAATCTTCAAGATGACTGTTTAATGTGATAATGGTTATGGCGTTGGTAGCTGCCTTTTGCTCACACCAGGCATGATCTGTTAATATTTCTTCAAGATTGCTCTCTGCGATAGTTACCCATCTTGGATCTGTAGCGAGTTTAAGATTAAGCATAGTATATATTATTATTTTAAATTTCGTAATCCTTCATACACCACAATGCTTACGGCATTTGCCAAATTCAAGCTTCTTATATGCTCGCTGTGTAAAGGTATTTTATATAGTTGTGTTGGGTGGTTTTTTAAAATTTCTGAAGAAAGTCCAACAGATTCTTTTCCGAAGATTAAAAACAAATCATCCTCAAAGGGGATTTCTAAATAATTTTTGGTGGCATTGCTAGATAAAAAAGCCATTTTTTTTGTGCTGTGCTGCTTAAAAAAATCTTCTACGCTCTCATATACAGTACACTTTATGTGTTTCCAGTAGTCTAGCCCTGCACGTTTTAACCTGCTGTCACTAAGCTCAAAACCAAAGGGTTTCACTAGATGTAGATGAGATGCAGTACCTAGGCTAATTCTGCCAATGTTTCCTGTATTGTTTGGTATTTCTGGTTCTATAAGAACAATGTTATAAGGCATATTTTGTATACTTATTTTGCTTTTTTTACTTTCTTGAGTACCAAAAAGTTTTGCGGGTTAATACCTAGTCCTGTAATTTTCTTTGACACAAACCGAACTGCAATATCATAGTACAAGGGCACGATGGGCGCTTGAGAAATAATAATACTATCCATTTGTGTGTATAAGAGCTTGCGTTTGTTGATTTGTGAAATTTTCTGGGCCTCCACATACAGGCTATCAAAAACTACATTTTTAAAATGTGTGTAATTAGGGCCGTTGGGAGTAAAGTTAGGGCTGTAAAATAGCGATAAATAATTTTCGGCATCTGGATAATCTGCTACCCAACTGGCTCTAAATATATCAAGTTCACCACTGCTTTTAAGTTGCCTTAATGTAGCGGGTGGCATTACATCTATTTTAATTGAGATTCCTAGCTTTTCTAACTCTCGTTGTATGTATTCACAAAGATCAAGGTATTGGCTGTTGGTGCCAATAGTAACCTCTATGGAAGTGGCTCCTGTTGCTTGTTTGTAGGTATTAATAAGCGCTCTTGCTTTTTCTGGATTATAGCTATATCCTTGGATTGAATCAAACCCAGCTAGTCCTTTAGGTATAAAACCATGTGTAGCGGCAATACCCATACCGTTGCGTAAATAGGTTACCATTTTTTCTCTATCAAAACCATAATTAATGGCCTGCCGAATAAGGGGAGAGGCTATCTCCTTTGTTGTAGAGCCCATAAAAAAGCCAAGATACTCTGTGTTTAAATACGGTGTGGTGATGAGCTGTACTCGGTCTTTGTATTTTGGTTGTAAGGTTCCTTTGGTGGTAATAATCTCATCTTTATAGGAGTTGTCCAGCCCAGTCATAAAATCAATATTTCCTTGGGCAAACTGTAAAAACTCACTTTGTTTGTCTGGAAGAAATGTAATGGCCACTGCCTCAAGATATGGAAGCCTATTGCCCTGCGTATCTGTCTCAAAATAAATAGGATTTTTCCGTAACACAAGTTTTACGTTTTCTTCCCAGAATTTAAACCTAAAAGGACCAGTACCCACAGGGTTGCTTCTAAAATCATTTCCATAATAGGCAATCGCTTCTTTTGGCACAACAGAGCAATACCGCATAGATAAAAGCCCTAGAAAGGCAGGAAAGGGTTTGTTGAGTTGTATGACCAAGGTAGAGTCATTGGCTGCGTGATATCTTTGTACAGCGTTAAACACCCAGCTCCCGGGAGAGGCTAACTCTGGTGATAATAGCCTATCAAAGCTGTATACAAAATCTTGTGCAACAACACTTCGTGTACTATCTTTTTTAAAGACCTTGTTTTTATGAAAATACACATCATCTCGCAGGGTAAAAGTATAGGTAGATGTACTATCGTTAATGTGCCAAGACTTTGCTATATCTGGCTGAATGTTTAATTGATCGTCTAGTTGTACTAGCCCATTAAACAATTGGTTGCTTGGCCAAATGGTTTGAGGGTTTCTAGCAAAGGCAGGATCTAGGGTGGCTATATTACTGTGCTCATTGTACTTAAAGACCAAGTGCTCTTTGTCTTGTTTTTGTGAAGAATTACACCCTTGAAGTATAAAAAGCACAAATACTCCCAAATTAACTTTTAAAAAGAGGGCCCACTTTTGAGAATTCATAGCACGTGTCATTTTAGTATCTTATTACAAAGGTATTATATTCTGTGAATGCTGTTGCTATTATGTTAGTATCTTATTTTGGAATAAATCCCTTTATTTGGAATATTTCCATATTTTTGCATCATGGAATATTTGCAAGCAGGAAAAATAAAAGAACAAGCACCAAATCATAAGGCTAGTGTTTCTACCCAAACTGGATTTCCGAGTCCTGCAACCCATTATTTGGAGCCCTCTATAGACCTAAACAAAGAGCTTATACGCCATAAAGATGCCACTTTTTATGTGCGCGTATCTGGTAATGAGTGGGCTGAGTTTTCAATGCTAGATAGAGATGTCTTAATTATAGATAGAGCGCTCACCCCTAAGGCAGGAAATTTAGTTTTAATAGTACAACAGGGAGCCTTTAAAGTAATACATTTTCCTGCAGCTAGAAGTAGTACTTCTTTTATTGTCTGGGGTACTATTACATACATAATACACTACACTTTATGATTGCGATGGTAGATTGCAATAGCTTTTACGCTTCTTGTGAGCAAGTGTTTCGTCCAGATTTGTGGGGAAAACCTGTGGTGGTTCTCAGTAATAATGACGGTTGTATTATTGCTGCAAACAAAGAGGCTAAGGCAATGACTCAGATTGCTATGTTTGAGCCTATGTTTAAAATTAAAGATCAGCTTATTAAAAATAAGGTCACTTTTTTTTCTTCTAACTATACTCTCTACGGAGAAATGTCTCAGCGGGTTATGAATATTTTAGAAACTTTTTCTCCCAGTGTAGAGGTCTATAGTATTGATGAGGCTTTTATAGATGTAACAGCAATAGCACATATTTCTTTAAAGCAGTATGCAACCCTTATAAAAGATACCATAGTTACCCATACAGGGGTGCCTGTGGGTGTAGGCATAGCACCAACTAAAGTATTGGCCAAATTGGCAAATAAGATTTCAAAAAAGGTAGAAAAGTTTGATTACGTGTGTGTTATTGACACAGATGAAAAACGAATTAAAGCACTTAAATGGGCCAAAACTAAAGATGTTTGGGGTTTGGGTAAAAAACACCAGGCGCGTCTTAAAAACATAGGTGTTTTTACAGCCTATGAGTTTACGCAACTTCCTTTGGCTTGGGTGAGAAAAGAAATGACTGTGGTTGGAGAGCGCTTATGGAGAGAGCTAAGAGGGGAGTCTTGTATTGAGTTTCAGACCATGCCAAAGAGTAAAAAGGCAATTGGCACTTCCAAATCTTTCGGAAAAAAACTAGAAGATTTACCGCGTATAGAAGAGGCCTGTGCGTATTACATAAGTGAAGTGGCTGAGGTGTTACGGGCTCAAAAATCTTGTGCAACCTATATTCAAGTATATGTAACTACAAATAGATATAGTAATGCTGATAAACAGTACAGTAATAGTTGCACCATTACCATACCTGTACCTACAAACAATACCTTTATCTTAACACAACACGCACGCAAAGCATTACAGCGTATATACACCCCAGGCTACCGTTATAAAAAGGTTGGTGTTAATCTTACAGGATTGATACCTCAGCAGTATGTACAAGGTAACTTGTTTCAAAGCCCTGCCTTGTATGATAAACGCTTAATGAATGTAATAGATGCACTAAACCATAAGTTTGGTAAGGCCACAGTAGGATCTGCACTGGTGGGTACTAGAGTAGCGCAGTGGGAGCTTGTCAAAAAAGATCGTAGCAACCGCTACACTACGCAATGGGGGGAGTTGTTAGAATTAAAAAACAAATAAATAAGTTTGTATCTGCCACCATGTCAGTTTGTTTTCAATGGCACAATCATTGACTTATGGATAATGTCTTTAGGAATATTTTCCTTTAGATAATTAAACTGAATTTTAAAATACATATTTATAAGTTATGAGTAAAATAATTGGAATAGACTTAGGGACAACCAACTCTTGCGTATCTGTAATGGAAGGTAGCGAACCAACGGTAATCCCAAACGCTGAAGGAAAAAGAACAACACCATCTGTAATTGCTTTTGTAGAAGGTGGTGAAATTAAAGTAGGAGATCCTGCCAAAAGACAGGCAGTAACAAACCCTACTAAAACCATATCTTCTATAAAACGTTTTATGGGAAATAAGTACAGTGAATCTTCTGTTGAAGCTAAGCGTGCTGCATTTACTGTAAAAAAAGGAGATAACGATACACCGCGTGTTGATATTGATGGTCGTTTGTACACACCGCAAGAATTAAGCGCAATGATATTGCAGAAAATGAAAAAAACAGCCGAAGATTACTTAGGCCAAGACGTAACACGTGCTGTAATTACGGTACCTGCTTACTTTAATGATAGCCAACGTCAAGCCACTAAAGAAGCTGGTGAAATTGCTGGATTAAAAGTAGAACGTATTATTAATGAGCCAACAGCGGCTGCATTAGCATATGGTCTTGATAAGAAAAGCACAGACCAAAAAATTGTAGTATTTGATTTTGGTGGTGGTACTCATGATGTATCTATCCTTGAATTAGGAGATGGTGTATTTGAGGTATTAGCAACAGATGGTGACACGCACCTTGGTGGTGATGATGTTGATCAAAAAATCATTAGCTGGCTAGCAGACGAGTTTCAATCAGAAAATGACATGGATCTTCGTACAGACCCAATGGCATTACAACGTTTAAAGGAAGCTGCAGAGAAAGCGAAGATTGAATTGTCTTCTTCTGCACAAACAGAAATAAACCTGCCTTACGTAACAGCAACAGCTAGTGGGCCAAAGCACTTGGTTAAAACACTAACACTTGCTAAGTTTGAGCAGTTAATTGATGATTTAGTAAAAAGAACTATTGAGCCTTGCCAAACTGCTATGAAAGCAGCTGGACTGAGCAACAGTGATATTGATGAGGTAATTTTAGTAGGAGGATCAACACGTATTCCTGCAGTACAACAAGCAGTAGAGAAGTTCTTTGGTAAAGCGCCAAACAAAGGAGTAAATCCAGATGAGGTAGTAGCCGTAGGTGCCGCTATTCAAGGTGGAGTGTTAACAGGAGATGTAAAAGATGTTTTACTTTTAGATGTAACACCACTTTCTCTAGGTATTGAAACCATGGGAAGTGTAATGACAAAGCTTATTGAGGCAAACACAACGATTCCTACAAAGAAGAGTCAAGTATTCTCAACAGCGGCAGACAATCAGCCATCTGTAGAGATTCATGTGCTTCAGGGAGAGCGCCCAATGGCAAATGACAACAAGACAATTGGTCGTTTTCATTTAAGTGATATTCCACCAGCACAACGTGGAGTTCCTCAAATTGAAGTAACCTTTGATATTGATGCCAATGGTATTATCAAGGTAAGTGCTGAAGATAAAGCTACCAACAAAAAGCAAGATATTAGAATCGAAGCTTCTTCAGGACTTACAGAAGAGGAAATCCAAAAGATGAAGCAAGAGGCTGAAGCCAATGCAGATGCAGATAAGATTGCTAAAGAAACGGCAGACAAAATCAATGAAGCAGATGGTATGATCTTCCAGACAGAAAAGCAATTAACAGAATTTGGAGAAAAATTATCTGACGATAAGAAAAAGCCAATTCAAGATGCTTTAGAAGACCTTAAGAAAGCTTACGAGACAAGAGACCTTGAAACAATCCAGCCAGCGCTAGATAAAATCAATGAAGCTTGGAAAGTAGCTAGCGAAGAAATGTACAAGGCACAAGCAGATGGGCAAGCAGGCGAGGAGCCAGCTGCAGATCCAGCAGCAGATGACCAAAGTGCAGATGTTGAAGATGTAGACTTTGAGGAAGTAAAATAATACAACTCTAGTATATATAAATCCCGCAACGATACTTCGTTGCGGGATTTTTTTTGTTTAATACCTATAGTATTTATTTAAAAACTTGAAGTTTTAATTAGTAGCAATATCTAGTATCGATGGTCCATGAACTTCATGGACTCCATCAAAAACCAAGGAGGTAAGGTTATGACCAAAAAGGGATGTTGCTTTTCGTGTTTCTTCTGTTTTTCTGGTCTGGGTGATATATTGATCTTTATCTCCATAAAGATAGGTTGTTTGCGTGGTGCTATCTAGATGACTAAAATCTTTCGGGGTTAATTCTTTAGGGATTCCGCCACTGTGCAGAATAAGTTTTTTACAAGATATTTTTCTAGAGGCCAACCAACGGGTTGCTATAGAGACTCCTTGTGAGTAGCCTAAAACAATAAGATTTACGTTTGGATCTATATTTTCTTGAGCAACTACTTCATCAATATACCTTAATACATTGCTGGTTTCTAATTTTGTATTTTCCTTGGTAAGCCAGCAGGCACCAACGTGTTTAAAGTCCTCTCCTAAATAAAACTTTGAAGGCGCTTGTGGGCAAATTATATAATTTTCTGCAGGATCTAGTATTTCAAAATGACGTAAAAAGTAACGACTCAAAAAGCCAAGGCCATGAAATACAATCCATACATTTTTAGTTGTATTGTTATAAGAGTTAAGAGTTTGGTATGTGTTGGTTGTTTTGTAAGAAACTTGTTTTTCTAATTTACTCATGTATTGTAATTATTTGATTTGTAATTACTTATGTTGATACTCTAGTTAATTTAGTCCACAATCAATCCCTTGTGCATGCTCAAATTTAATACTAAAATGTTGAAAAAATTGTTGGTAACAACCCCAAAAACACCACAAATATACCATTTACATATCGTATCTTAAGTATAGTGGAAAACCAAAACGAACATATTTTTTTAAAGAAACCTGAAGTGGCAGAACTGCTCAGATGTTCTATTGTATTATAAGAGGACTAGAGGCGGCTTAAAGAAAAAATATGCCATTGGTTTATTGGACTAATTTTTCAATAACAAATTATTTATTACCTTTAGAATTGTAAAATTATAAAATTTTAAATTATGGCGCGTATAGTATGTAAAAATTGTGGAAGAAAAAAAGGCTTGTTGGAGATGAATGTTTTGGAGGGATGGTACAAATGCGGTAAACATGGGCCTATCTGCCCAAGCTGTGATGAAAGCAAGGGATTAATGGGATTAGGCGGAAAAGTATGTCCTAAATGCGGAAATAAGTTATCTCCGATTTAATGCCCTAGACTATTTCAATTAGCATTATGGTTTTTCAGGGTTGTAAAACACACTGTTAGGCCAACTGTATCATAGGCAGATATGTGTCTTTCTAATCCCATTATGTAAAGACTGTTTCGTAACTTTACAAATGTAAGACAAGCATATGAAACTATCTAAAGACGAAATTTTAGCAAGCTGTGCACAGATGTGTAAAAACACATTAATGGAAACCTTGAATATTGAGTTTGTAGATGTTACTCAAGATACCATCACAGCAAGAATGCCAGTAAATTCTAGAGTACATCAACCAGATGGAGTATTGCATGGAGGCGCCTCTGTTGCCCTAGCAGAGAGTGTTGGTAGTGCAGGCGCTTATATTTTTCTGCAAAATGAAAATGTGAGTATTCGTGGTATTGAAATTGCAGCAAATCATGTTAAAAGTATTCGAGATGGTTTTGTATATGCCCATGCAAGTATAGTCCACAAAGGTAGAACTACTCAACTTTGGCAAATTAGGATTGAAAACCAGGACAAAGAATTAATCTCATTAGTAAAATTAACGACCTTAACCCTGGTTAAGTAATTAATGGATTTTACGGCCCTACTTCAAAAAATAAGTACTCACTGGAATCATCAGCTTCCATTTGTAGTGTACGCTGCCCCTCAGCATACCAAAGTAAATGTGCTGTTACAGCAAGATGCTACCTATTATAGTGCTAAAGAATTTGCTGCTACCGGCTTTGTTTTTTCTCCTTTTGATGATAAAAAGGCTTCCTTTTGTATCCCTGAGGTTTTTTCAGAAAAAATAACCCTAGAGGTATCTGTGCCTAGTGTTTTAAATACAGATACTCCCTTTTGTCAAGAACTTATCTCAGACAAAGAAAAACACCTTGTATATGTGTCTGAAATTTTAGACAACATAAAAAACAAAACAGTTGAAAAAGTAGTAGCTACTAGAAAAAAAGAAATTCCTTTAACTGGTTTTGATTTAAGTGATTTAATAAGGCGTATTATCTCAATGGATACTGCGGCCTTTAGCTATGTTTGGTATCATCCAAAGACAGGTATTTGGTGCGGCGTCTCTCCAGAGGTATTACTGATGAGTGAAGGCGCTAATTTTTCAACAATGGCTTTGGCTGGAACACAAAAAGTAACTGGTGACACTAGCCCTTCATGGGGATCAAAAGAGACCTTTGAGCAACAATTAGTAACCAATGCAATCACTACAAATCTTAAAAAAATCACTACTACATTAGAGGTGTCTTCTCCAAAGACTCATAAAGCAGGATCTTTATACCATATAAAAACTCAGATCAAGGGAGCCTTTGATAAAAAAGAAACATCTCTAGCTCAAATAACTTCTGTATTACACCCAACACCTGCTGTTTGTGGATCGCCCAGGGATGCTGCATTTGCTATTATACAAGAACTTGAAGGTTATAATCGTGAGTTTTACACAGGTTTTTTAGGACCCTTAGATCTTCAAAATAATACAGCCCAATTGTATGTTAATCTGCGATGTATGAAGATAAGCCCCACAATGGCAACGCTATATGTAGGTGGAGGTATTACCCAAGATTCTATGCCACAGGATGAGTGGCAGGAAACTAAAAATAAAATGGCCACAATGCTATCAGTACTTGGCTCAATGTTGCCATAATTATATTGGTATCACTATCTTTGCTTAGATGCAATTTTCTAGTAAAATACTCTCTCAAACCGTAACAAAACTCTGCTTAGACAAAGGTATTGATCATATTGTTATTTCTCCTGGATCCAGAAATGCAGCCCTTACCATAGGATTTACAGGTAACGAGTCTTTCACAAATTTTTCAATTGTAGACGAGCGGTGTGCAGCATTTTTTGCATTAGGGCTAGCACAGCAATTACAGCGTCCTGTAGCATTGGTGTGTACCTCTGGCTCTGCATTACTTAATTATTATCCAGCCATTGCAGAGGCGTATTACAGTGACGTGCCTTTAGTTATACTCTCTGCAGATCGTCCAGCACATTTACTTGAAATTGGAGATGGCCAGACCATTAAACAAGAAAATGTATTTGCCAATCATATATTATTTAACGGCGCTTGTAAAGAGGGAGATACACATCAAAGTTATAATGAAAATCAAATACATACAGCGCTTTCAATAGCCATTAGCCAAAGAGGCCCTGTACATATTAATTTGCCTTTTTCTGAGCCTTTATACGATACTGTAAAAACCCCTAGCGTTTTTCCTGAGTGTCAAACAATTGTTGAGATTCAAGATACTGCTAGCCCCGCACTTATTTTTGAAATTGCAAGCCATTGGAATGCATCTTCAAAAAAAATGATTTTAACTGGTGTGTTGGCTCCAAATAGCCTGGATGCTCCAATAATCAGTCAATTAGCAGAAAACCCTAGCGTAGTTGTGTTAACAGAGACCACCTCTAATGTGCATCACCCTAACTTTTTTCCTGCTATAGATCAATTAATAGCTCCTCTAGAGATTAGTGATTTTAAAGCGTTACAGCCCGAGGTCTTAATCACTTTTGGTGGTATGGTGGTGTCAAAAAAGATAAAGAAGTTTTTAAGGGATTATCCGCCAAAGCTTCATTATCATATAGATTCAAAAAAAGCATTTGACACTTATTTTTGTTTGACCAAGCATGTGCCTTGTTCTCCAAATCACTTTTTTAAAGAATTTTTATCCCTTACCCAAAAAACCATTAGTACCTACCAACAAGATTGGCTTAGGGTTAAAAGCCTACGATTACAAAAACACGATTTGTATCTTAAGGAGATTCCATTTTCAGACTTTTTGGTTTTTTCTCAACTCTTTAAAACGCTACCTAATGATATACAATTACAATTAAGTAATAGTTCAACCATACGCTACGGGCAATTATTTGAAATGAACCCCTCACATTCTGTTTTTTGTAATAGAGGGACAAGCGGTATAGATGGCAGCACATCTACGGCTATTGGTGCGGCGCACGTGTGTAAAACACCAACGGTTTTTATAACCGGTGATTTGAGTTTCTTTTATGACAGCAATGCACTTTGGAACCAATATATTGCTAGTGATTTTAAAATTATTATCATAAACAATAGTGGTGGTGGTATCTTCAGGATTCTGCCAGACGCTAAAGAGGTTCCCTCTTTCAGTACGTTTTTTGAAACCAAGCATCAACTAACTGCCAAGCAGCTAAGTGAAATGAATGGTTTTGGGTACCAAAGCGCCAATGACATGCCTTCTTTAATGGCGCAATTAAAAACCTTTTTTCAAAACGCTAACACCCCACAAATTTTAGAAATTTTCACTCCCTCAGATATTAATGACACTGTACTGTTGTCCTATTTTGACTATATAAAATAGCTTTTTGTTTGCTTTTTTGTAACCAATGGGCACCTAGTTTATTAGACTAGTTATTATTTTTTTGATGGATGAAAAGTGTACCTTTGCCGCTATGATACGATTAGGAGAATACAATACATTAGAGATTTTAAGGGAGACAGATCCCGGCTTGTATTTAGGTGATACAGAAGAAAATGTAGTTTTACTACCACACAGATACAAACCAGAGAATTTCAATATTGGCGATATGCTAAAGGTGTTTGTATACCTTGATTATGAAGAGCGCCCAGTTGCAACTACCTTAACCCCTCATGTACATCTTAATGATTTTGGCTACCTGCATTGTAGTGATGTAAATGAGTTTGGAGCCTTTATGGATTGGGGTGTACAGAAACAATTATTTGTCCCTTTTAAAGAACAAGCAAGGCCTATGAAGGTGGGTAACTGGTATATTGTTTATTTGTCTATGGATGAGCAAACTAACAGGTTGGTGGGTTCTAGTAAAACAAATAAATATTTAAACAACGATACTGTAACGCTAGAAAAATTTGATGAGATTGCCATTATGGTAACTCATATTACAGACCTTGGGGCCAATGTTATTGTTAACGGTAAACACAAAGGCCTTATCTTTATTAATGATATTTTCGAAGACATTCGTACTGGAGATACCATGAAAGCTTTTGTGAAAAGCGTACGAGAGGACAATAAAATAGATGTCGTATTACAATCTCCAGGATATAGAAGTATAGAGCCTAATGCCAATTTTATATTAGATGAACTTAAGGCAGCAGGAGGGTTTATGCCTCTTCATGATAAGTCTGACCCACAGGCCATTAAAAATGAGTTAGGGATGAGTAAAAAGAGCTTTAAAAAAGCCATTGGCACACTCTATAAAGACAAGCAAATAGCAATCAAGCCTGACGGCATAGAATTAATAGATCAAATGGTGTAAGAATCATTAATTACCATAGTAAATACCTCTATTTACCCTAAAAGGGTTTGTTCTATAATATGGCCTTTGGTATCCATTTTGCAAAAATGGCATTGCTTGCTCTTTATACACATCATTGCGCACCCTGGTTTGGCCATCGCTAAATTCAAAACTTGTATTTCCGCCGTTACCTTGGATAGAAAATCCAAATTGTTTCTCTTTTAGTCTTGAGGTATCAAACTGTGAGTTATTATATGCAATGGTATTACTAGCCATTGCCATAGCAATATCTACAGGTTGCCAGTAATTACTTGGGCTTATTGCATTTGTATTTAACGTATTTTGATAGCTAGGAGCCTCTCCTAGGGTGAAGGAGCTATTAATTTTATCAGGCATTTCATCTATAACAGATTTAATACTAGGTGGCACTACCAAAGAAGTAGGGCCGATTGTATAATACCTTGTTTCAAAATCATTTTGAGAAAAGGATATGCTAACACTAAAAATTATCGTGATAATTGTAAATAGGTTTTTCATAATTTGAAATTAAAGCATATTGGTTCACATTGCTAATTGTTATATTTGAGCTAAAATACAAATCACTTATGATACCCAACTGGAAAACCGTAAAAGAATACTCAGATATTACTTATAAAAAGTCTAATAACGTGGCCCGTATTGCATTTAATAGGCCAGAGGTTAGAAATGCTTTTAGACCAAAAACCACTTCTGAATTACTTGACGCACTGCATGATGCCCAAGAAGACACAAGTATTGGTGTGGTTTTATTATCTGGAGAGGGACCCTCTAGTAAAGATGGGGTTTGGAGCTTTTGTAGTGGTGGAGACCAAAAGGCTAGGGGTGAAAAGGGCTATGTTGGAGATGATGGATACCATAGATTAAATATTTTAGATGCTCAGCGTATGATACGTTTCATGCCTAAAGCTGTTATTTGTGTTGTCCCGGGCTGGGCTGTTGGTGGAGGTCACTCTCTGCACGTTGTTTGTGACATGACCTTGGCAAGTAAAGAGCATGCTATTTTTAAACAAACAGATGCAGATGTAACAAGTTTTGATGGGGGCTATGGTAGCGCTTATCTAGCCAAAATGGTGGGTCAAAAAAGAGCAAGAGAAATTTTCTTTTTAGGAAGAAACTATACTGCGCAAGAAGCCTTTGAAATGGGCATGGTTAACGCTGTGGTACCTCATGATTTATTAGAACAAACAGCCTTTGATTGGGCTCAAGAAGTTTTAGGTAAGTCTCCAACGTCTATAAAAATGTTGAAATTTGCGATGAATTTAACAGATGATGGTATGGTGGGTCAACAAGTATTTGCAGGAGAAGCAACGCGTCTGGCTTACATGACAGATGAGGCTAAAGAAGGAAGAGATGCCTTTTTAGAAAAACGAGCGCCAAATTTTGAGAAGAAATGGCTGCCCTAGTTAATTGTTTACTATTTCTTGTAAAAAAACAATTAATTAAAATCTAATAAATTATACATGGAGTTTATAAGACAACATATTGAAGAAATCTCTGTGATTTCAGATTCAGATTGGGAGTATTTCTCCTCTAAACTTGTACTTAGAGTTTTTAGAAAACGCACTATTTTTTTAAAATACGGAGCCGTAGAAAATCATATTTCTTTTATCGATAAAGGTCTAGTTAGACTCTATATACCTAAAGAGTTAAAAGAAAAAGAAGTGACTTTTGGCTTTAGTTTCAAAAACCAATTTATAAGCGCCTATGACTCTTTTTTAACTAGAAGGGCATCATTGTATGAGCTGGAAACACTCTCAGATACTCACATGTATAGTATTTCATATACAGATTTGCAAGATGTATATCAACACACGCAGTTTGGTAATTTAATAGGTAGGTTAACAGCTGAGCGCTTGTTTTTAATAAAATCTAAAAGAGAACAATCTTTACTTAATTTAACGGCAGAGCAGCACTATGTTTCATTATTTGAAGAGCGTCCAGAACTTTTAAGTGTTATACCTCTAAAATATATAAGTTCTTATATTGGTGTAACTCCTCAGGCGCTAAGCCGAATAAGAAAACGTATTTATTGATTTAGGTTCATTGTTTATTGCTGCTACTACCTTTATTTTTGTAGTATAATTATTCTTATGATCATACTATTGTTTATTATCGTGCTTTGGTACGGCGGGCTTTTTTTTCAAACGTTTTTTCTTCACAGATATGCTGCCCATCAAACCTATACCATGTCTAAAACAGTTGAGCGTATCACCTTTATTTTAACATGGGTTTTTCAAGGTTCAAATTATTTGAGCGCTTATGGATATGGGGTAATGCACAGGATGCACCACGCATACGCAGATACTGAAAAAGACCCTCACTCTCCTAAATATGATTTAAATATATTTTCCATGATGTGGAAAACTAAAAATATATACTATCAAATTAATAAACAGCAAATAGAAGTAGCCCCAAAGTTTACTAAAAACGTTCCGCAGTGGAAACGTTTTGATGATTTTGCAAGCTCTTGGGTTTCTCGTTTGGCCTGGAGTATTGCCTACTTCTCATTCTTTTTTGTGTATACAACTTCTCTTTGGCAATGGTTGTTATTTCCAGTTGTTTTATTGATGGCTCCCATACATGGTGTTATTATTAATTGGTATGGTCATATTTTTGGATATGTAAATTTCAAATCAAAGGATACTTCTAAAAACCTGTTTAAATTTGATTTTTTAATGATGGGTGAGGGGTATCACAACAACCATCACAAACATTGTAGTAGTCCTAACTTTGGAGGTGTGCGCTGGCATGAGATTGATGTAACCTATAAAATTATGCAGTTATTAAACTTTGTTGGTATCATACATCTAAAACCGAGCCCTTTGTTACTAAAAAGAGAGGTGTAGTTTTAATTATATTTTTTGATACTTTTTTGCATCAATTCATGTTACTTAGGTATGGTGAAGAAAAATGTAGTACCCACTCCTTTTTCAGACTCTACCCATATCTTACCTCCACCAGATGTGATTATTTTTTTAATAATAAATAGTCCAATAGTCCAACGTAATACTAACCATAATTTACAAAATAATAATTTATTTTTATTTTTATTTATTATTCTTTAATAAACCTTAGCGTAGACTCAACACTTGTAGCCGTATTTTTTACTACAATAAAATAGATTCCAACAGTATAGCGTGAAACAGAGATTACTTCTTTATTTGCCTGTAGGGTACCTTCTTGTAATAATTGTCCAAAAGTAGTATAAACGCGGTATGAAGAAATATCATTTGCATTTCCAATACTTAGTGTAATTTCATTGTTTGCAGGATTTGGATATAAAGAAATAGTACTTAAAAAAGCATCACTAGTAGAGAGTTCTTCACCAATACTTATTTCAGTTATCTCACTACCCCCAAATTCACCTCCATCAAATACAACATCTCCGCTGTCTGTAGTTAAGCTATAAAATCCTTCTCCGAATTCACAGCAAATACCGTCTCCGAAAGTATCAAAAATTTCAAACTCATAACAATTGTCTTGGACAACCCCAAAGGTTTCTATAAATGTTGTGTTATCATCTGATTGGTTATAACTGCCAGAATCTAAAATAGCACCTCCAATTTCTCTAAACTCCCAAGAAGTTTCTTCTGCATAATCATCAGTCAATAATTCTAAAGTAATTTGCTGAGTTATATATTCATTGCCCCCAATGTCAAAGGATGTTGCTGCGTCATTGTTTTGAGTATTTTGGTCAATAACGCCATTAACAGAGATAAGTGATGCATTGAAAACGTATGAGCCATCTGTCAAATCAATTGGGTCAAGTGTAAAGGTTTGCGTTTGGTTTTGACTTAAGGTACCATTAAAGTTGATTGTTTGTATATCACCATCATTAATTTGCCATGTCATTTGGGCAACTGTAATAGTATTTAATCCATAATTTGTAAGACTCACAGATGGCGTTATTATCGTATCACCACAGTTAATTTCTGGAACATCTACAGAGATAGCTGCGTCTAAATCTAATACAACTACGTTATTGTCAATATAATTTTGAAAGAATAACCAAGCCTGTTCTCCAGCCTCAATGTCCATATTGCCGCCGCTACCTGGCCAATCATGACCACCTCCTACAACTTTATAATACCAAACTTCATTTTGATTGACACCATTTATATATTTCTCACTCACTATAAAGCTACCATCAGAGGTGTTGGTATTAGGTACAGACCCTTCTACTAGTGTAGTACAGCCGTTCTTTTCTACAAAATAATCAATGGTATCTGCAATACTAGGGTAGGAGCCCCATCCATCATTATTATCTGGATCTCCTGCAAGGGGGGTTACCCCATCTTGTGATCCATGAATTTCAAACACTGGTATTCCAGGAGCAGCATCACAATCATCTAGAATATCCTGTAAAATCATACCAGCCACTGGTGCAACGGCCTTAAAAGTATCATACGCTTGGCAGGCAAGCATATAGCACATCTCTCCGCCGTTAGACATGCCCGTTGCAAAAGTATAATCTGGGTTTAAGCCGTTGGTTTGCTGCAGGTATTGTGTTAGTTCAGTTAGATACCCAACGTCATCAACAGTTTCATTTTGGTGAAATGCATAGCCTACATTCCAAAATCTATTTCCTCCACTGTCTACTGTACCTCTTGGATAACAAACTGCAAAACCGTATTGGTCTGCAAAATCATTCATCTCAGAATAGTTTTTAATACTGTTTGCATCACCCGTATACCCATGCATTACAATTACTAGTGGCATTTGCTGATTTAGCGTTTCAGGCTCATAATAGATATATTGCCTTGTAATACCATCATGTTCAAAATCAGTGTACTGTGCTTTTATCTCTATTGTGAATAGTGTCATAAAAGACATTAAAAGAGAGAAGATGATTTTTTGTGTCATTTTTTTAAATTAAAATGTGAAGTCACAATTTACTAAATAAAGTTTATTAATATATTCTATCCACGCTCCTAAATAATGTAATTTTTATTTATAGCGCAAAGCTAACAGGAATTAAAAAACTCAGAAGTAACATAGGTTACATAGCCTTGGGATTATAAAAAAATGCCACCCTGTTTTTTAAACCCAAAAAAACAGAATAAAGCTCTTATTTATAACTCATTAGTTTTTTGTTATACTTTTATATTCCCGGGAAGAGGGTTTTTCTCATACTTGTTGTGTATGGCTATTATTGCTAATCCAAAAAGCACTGCAACAACTATTAAAATAGTACTTATTAAGCCACTTACTCCAAAAGACATTCTAATTAATATGGTAGAGATAACAAAGCCAGAATTTCTAATAATTTTATGGAACTGATCTGTATAGAAGAAAGAGATTAATAGCAGCACGACATCTACAAGTATAAGCACCGTAAAAAATTGATCAAAAAATAAATTGTTGATGCTTTCAAAAGAAGGTATTGTAGTGCTTGAAATAGATAGCCCTGCAGACCAATCAATAAGGGTGTAAAGTGCCATGGTAAAAAATAAAGGCACCAGAATTATTGCGATTAACTTTTTTCTTCTTACAAACCTTTGAATAACATTATTTTCTCCAATGGCTTTAATTTTTTTTAATTTCCCTTGTTTTTGAAATAAAAAGATTAAGTAAAATAAAAGGAGAGATGCCAGTAAATCATAGGTAAATTGAAGATCTCCTTTTATTTCAAACCAATTTGCAGAAAGCTCAAGGGTAGATAAATCTTTAAATAATTTACGAATAATTATAAGGGTAATTATCTCGTATTGTTTTGTTATATAAGTTGTGAAAGACTTTGGCAAGTAATATATAAGTAGATATACCTCATATATCAAAATGAAAGAAAAAGGGGTGTAAACTGCAGATATGGGGTTTGTAAGTAGTTCTGAGTTTAAGGGTTGTGTTAAAAAATCAAACTTAATTAAGTAGATTACAGCCAGATGAATAAAAAAACTAAACAGCGCCAGTTTAAGTATTATTTTTTCTGCTTTCGCTCTAGTTTCCTCAGAAAGAAACATATCGAAAATGTAGGGCATTATGTTTCTTTTGGTATTCATTTAGTTTTGTTTTTATAACTATTTATATAAATAAGCAGCTGCTATGAACCTCTAAATTAGACAATAAAAACCTAATGAAAAAAAATAGGATACCCTATATAACAATTTGTATGTTAGATTGTTAATTACTTACAGCGCTGTATTGATGTTTTTTAGCGGTTATAATATCATTAATCGCGTTCCAGAGCGCTATCCTTTTTTCTAGAGATTGTTTTGCTATAGTTAAGGTTTCACTCCATTTTTGAGCATCTTCTTTACATAATTCTGAAATCATCTTAAGAGACAGGGGCCCATGCTCATCCCCGTCTAATTCAATGTGGCGCTCCAAATAATATTTTAATTTATTGTATGATTTATTTTCTGAATCAGCACTTTTTAAAATTTCCATAAACATATCTGGAATCACATCTTCTCTACCAAATGTAAAGGCAGAGGCGACCATGTGTGTTTTTTTACTTTCAATAACTGAAAATGTAAACCTAACAAAATCTATGACTCTTTGGTCTAACTTAATCTCTTTGAATGAATCTTCCAGGGTGTTTCCATCTGTGATAAGATTAATAAAGGTGTCTATTTTATCAGTATTTGCACCAGTTTGTAGCATTGCTTCTAGATACATTTCAAAATGGCTATTAGCAACTCCCATCTCGTTTATATCACTTTCTTCTCCATGTACTATCTCATTGATAAACCTTGACAGTATTGGGTTTGTTGGTGGTGTCCAAGGTGTGGTCACAGTTGTAATGTTTATTTGAAGATTCTTTAAAAGTGACATAAAATCCCAAACTGCGAACACATGATTCTCCATAAACAACTTGATATCCTCTATGGTTTTTAAATTCTCATACAATTTATGTGTTTTTAATTGTGCTCGTAATCCAAAAATTTCTTGTTCTATATGTTGTATTCTATTCATTTGTAAAATTTAGCCGTGTTTAAAAAACCATACGCTACAAAGATAAAAAAGATACATATGCAATACATATCCTTAACATTTGTTTGTGTGTTTTTTTTTGCAATATAATTAAGCACAAATGGCCTTAGAGAAGTTTTCTATAGATATTGTGTTTGGTTTGTTTTCTCAAAATACTTTTTCATGATAAGCAGCGAAATAAGCCTCTCGTTTTTTGGGTCTTTAAACTGCTGTACATATGCATTTGCATTTTCAATGATTTGTTGTGCTTTGTCTTGATTTTTGATATAGTAGTTTAGCCGCTGTTCAAGGTCTGAGTAATCATCTTTAATTACAATATAATGGACATCTGCCTCAAGTAATCCTTCCATAAACCATGTTTCATATTTTGGCTTAGGCATTACCGCTATAGATTGGGAGGACATCACCCATTTTAAATTACTTGCCACATCATTTCCCTCAAGACATAAAATAAATTTATAGTCAAGTTGCTGGTCTATGGTAAGTCTGGGTACTTTCCAAAGAGGATTTAAATCATTTGTGTTTACCCTTCCAATATTACACATTGGGTGCTTAAAATATTTTTCTATAAATTTAATTCTATGTGGCTGGCTTTTATGAACCTTACCTCGGCTAACTAGCATGTTCTTTTTCTCTAGAAAGGTTTTTTGTTCCTTTTTTATAAACATAAAGTGCCTCAATTTATTCCATTTAAGTAGTACCGAATTTGCATTGTTATGAAGTATAGGCCTGCTTTTTACAAAGGTTGGCTGGCTAGGGACTTCTATAATATCCCCAAAGAGAAATAAACCTTTTAGTTTTTGATTAAAATACCTGCTGTATTGATACAAATCAAAGAAATATACTTTTGATCCCGGGACTGTTTTGATATCAGATAATTGAACAGGGCTTTTTAAGGTTATGGTATTTGATAATTTGTTGTAGTACTCGACTCTTTTTTGGATAACACTAAGTTGTTCTTTGCTATGTATTTTTTGCGCTAGCTTTTTTTGATAAAATGAAATAGGTATGAATTGCCTAATGTAATTAATCAGATAATAGGCAGCCTTATTATTTTTGTGTTTGTAGCTTACTCTTTTAAGTTCCATCACTCTATTTTTTTAACGGGCTAGTTTTATAAAACAATCTACGGGTTGTTGTTTTATAAAGTCTGTCAACACTTGTAAACCCTTGTAATGATCATAAAAAACTGGGTCTGGCTTTATAAAATTAAAATGAGAGTGTCTCCAAAAAGTCATGGCAGATCCTGCATACACAGTAAAGGCTTGTAGGGCATTAATTTCTATATCTAGTAGTGTAAGCTCTTTTTGATAGCCTTTTAAAAGAGCCCTTACTTTTTCAAAATTAATAGTATTTCCTTCTCCACAAATTCCAATAATAGTCATACCAATATCATATACTCTATAGTATTTTACGGCCTCTTCAAAATCCATAATAACGACAGTATCCTGCAATTCATTTACAATAACATTGTTACTAAAAACATCTGCATGAATGAGCCCTTGAGGCAGTTTTGAACTAATAAAGGGTTGTATGTACTCAAGATTATCCACTAGCCATGTATCAAACAATGAATTTGCTGCATATTTTTTTACATTACAAAATTCCTGCTTTCCAAAATTAGCATGATTTTGTAGATACTTTGGCGTTTCTATTTTATGAAGTTTCCCAAGCTGAGATCCTATTAATGTTATCAAATGATTTGGTAAGTCATCTATTATCGTTCCTTCAACAAAACTTTTTACCATAACAGGTTTCCCTTGCCAAAGGGTAAGCAGTTCATTGTCTTGTGTTCTTTTAAGGGTAGAGGTTTCAAAATTGTTATGGGCCAGATGCTCTAGTAATTGTGCAAGTTCTGTAGCATTTTTCTCTGTCTTTAATTCACATATTGTGACCACAAGTTTTTCACTATTTGTCTGTACTTGATAGTTTGTGTTTTCTGATCCACCACTTAAAATTTTAAACGATATTATTTGCTTAACGCCATAGGGTATTAAAATAGTTTCAACTTCTTTTTTTGTTAACGTGGTGTATTGTGCCAATAGTATTTATTTATATGTGTGTTTCTATAGTTAGAAACTAATTGTTTGTTACTCCTGTACTAATACCTGTGTAAGAACCTCATAATAGCGTTGGGCTATAAACATAGCTCCTTTTGTATTGTAATGCACATCGTCGGCAAGCATAGCATTTGTAAAAGCCCTTTGCCAAGATAGTAGAAATAAGTTAACTTTAATTTACAATAATAAGAATGCTTTTAAATCACTATAGTTTGAAATTGTAGTTGCCACCTTTTTGTTTGCTATGACAGCTTGTATTTGTTTTGGTAAGGCCTGTTTTGTTTTAACAACATCTTCAACAACATCTAGAAACTTGGTAGGATGTGCTGTTTCTAAAAACACACAGTGGGCCCTTGTGTTTTTCTCTAAGTATGCCTTACAGCCTAAATAGCCAACCGCTCCATGAGGGTCTGCCACATAACCGTGCTTGGTATAGATATCTAACATAGCTTTTCTTGTTTGGGTATTGTTAAAACTATAGGAAGATAGATTTTTTTGTAAACTGTCAAATTTATTTTTATAGATTTCTTGAATTCTAATAAAGTTGCTAGGATCTCCAACATCCATGGCATTGCTAATGGTTTGCACAGATTTTACTGGAGTATATAGCTGTGTCTTTAGATATTTTGTCACTACATTATTATCGTTATTAGCCGCTATGAAATGTTTAACAGGAAGCCCTAATTGTTGCGCCATCATACCTGCACATACATTTCCGAAATTTCCACTTGGCACAGAAAATACAATATCTTTATGTGTTTTATACAGCTTTTTATAGGCAAAGAAAAAGTAAAACATTTGAGGCAACCAACGCGCCACATTAATTGAGTTAGCAGAGGTTAATTGTATGCTTTTGGTAATATCTTTATCTAAAAAAGCATTTTTAACCATGGCTTGACAATCATCAAAGGTACCCTGCACTTCTAGCGCGCTTATGTTTTGCCCAAGGCTTGTTATTTGCTTTTCTTGGATATCACTTACTTTTTTACTAGGATATAGTATCACTACATTAACATCCTTAACTCCTAGAAAACCATTGGCTACCGCTGCGCCTGTATCTCCAGAGGTAGCAACCAATACGGTTACTAGGTTTGTATTGCCCCTGTTAAAATACCCTAAACAACGTGCCATAAAACGCGCTCCAACATCTTTAAATGCCATGGTAGGTCCATGAAAGAGCTCTAGGGTTGATATATTTTTACTCAGCGCTACAATAGGAAAATCAAAGCATAGGGTTTCTTCTATAATATTTTTTAGAATATCCTCAGGGATTTCAGGTGTTACAAACTGCTTTATAGCCTCAAAAGCAATCTCAACATCAGACAGGGTATCTATGTTCTCAAAAAATGATTTTGATAAAGGTGTTATTTTTTCAGGAAAATACAGTCCTTTATCATCTGCCAATCCTTTAATAACAGCATCTTTAAATGATACTTCTTCGGCTTTTCTATTTAAACTGTAGTATTTCATTTTCTATTTTTATTAAATATCCTTTTTTTCTTACTTACTAAAAATTACCATATAACTATAGAATTTTAACCCCCCGAGTATTAATTTTTGAGATGTGAACATCAAATTTAATACCTGTGTTTGAATATATGTTTCTCATTACATCTCCTACTTTGTTAGCGTTTTCAATTCCTTCGCATAAAGAAAAGATAGAAGGCCCAGAACCTGAAATATTTGTTCCTAAAGCCCCAACATTTAGTGTTTGCTGTTTAACCTCATTATAATGTGGTATTAGTTTACTTCTATGTGGTTCTATAATAACATCATGTAAAGACCTTTTCATTAAGGGGTAATCACTCGTGTGTAAGCTATGAATAAAACTGCCAACATTTGCCCACTGAATAATGGCATTCTTAAGGGGCACATTTTTTGGAAGTATGGCTCTAGAAATAGCTGTTTTTATTTCTATTTGTGGATGGATAATAGTAACATATAAATTATCTGGAGATGGAATTTGTAATATTTCCAGAGGGTTTAAACTTTTAACTAAAGTAAAACCTCCAAAGAGCGCAGGTGCTATATTATCTGCGTGTTCAGACCCACTAGCCAACGCTTCTCCTTTGATGGCAAATTGGGTGAGCTGTGTTTTGTTTAAAGGGCTCCCTAAAAGCGCGTTGATTCCATAAACGCTACCAACAGCGCTTGCTGCACTGCTGCCTATACCACTTCCAGGTTTTATGTTTTTTTTGATTTCAATTTCAAAACCACAATCTGGTTGAAGCTCCTGATACATGGCCAGGGCAGATACTCCAGCAACATTCAATTCTGTTTCAAAAGGAAGTTTAAACCCTTCAATTTTAGTTATTCTAACCCCTTTTTCATCAACTTTTCTTACTACCATTTCATCTCCTATAGTATCTAGGCAAAGGCCTAATACATCAAAGCCACAGGCTACATTAGCAACTGTTGCTGGAGAAAATAGTTTAATTTCACTCTTATTCATTTGAAAATATATAGGGGTGATTTATCTATATTTAATTCTGTTTATTAACATATATTTGTACAAATATCTGACAATAGCTATATATGCACAATAGTATTTGACAATACTTTAAATAAACCTAAAAAGATTCTAAATATTTATGAAAAAAGAATTAGACGCGAAAGATGTTCAGATTTTAAACCTATTACTGAATAATGCACGGCTATCAAACAAAGAGATTGCCGCTAAGATTGGAATTGCCCAATCTAGCACACATGATAGAATTAAAAAACTTACCCAAAAAGGCTATTTTAAAGGAACTTCTGTACAGATTGATCAAAAAAAATTAGGTCTCAATATTGAGGTTATGTTGGCCATTAAACTCAACAAGCAGCACCGTTCTGTAATTGCAGATTTTATAAACAAAGCTTCTCAATTGCCTGGTGTTCTTCAATTGTTTCATATTGCAGGAGATCATGACTTTGTTTTACATGTTGCAGTAAAAGACTCTGATGAGTTGCGAGTCTTTATTCTAGACCGCTTATCTACTCTAGACTATATTCAAAGCACGCAAACCACTATGGTTTTGCACAATGAAAAGGTAAATAACATTCTGTAGATAATTACAGCCCTTAGTTAATCACTAGCAGTTTAGATACACTGCACAAAATCTAAAAACACTTTTTTATGAAGTTCTAGATTCATCTGTGGAGATACTGAAACGCGCGCTATATAATCTTTATCTCCTTCTTTGGTAGTACCTTGGGTAGATGTGGCCGGAACGGTCCAGTAACAACCCTTTAACTGCCCATAACTCACACAGTATTTGCTTTGATCTGGTATTTGCGTAATCATAGCCTTAATGAGTTTATGGTTTAACGCTCTTTTATAGGTTTCCTTCTCTTGTGCTGTATTTCCTTTGGTAG